>JACDJB010000033.1_pt1 | contig 216221 bp, 157 predicted proteins | sample 7454121 | NCBI WGS metagenome assembly JACDJB01 (sample SAMN14253290, study PRJNA609438) | sludge metagenome | isolation source: sludge after 25d culture with pyrite | collected 2018-12-20
AGGGGCGAGATTCAATACGATGATTACGCACCGTCTGGGTGCCTCCGCGTCGAGGGATACTTCTGTCAGGAAGTCCCAATAACGTAAGGCCTCAGACGGTGTTTTGCGTCCCTATATCACACATCGATTGCAGGATCCGGGTTGACAGGACGCCGATGAAGAAGAAGCCGATGACTATCGCGCCGATGCTGCGGGCCATGAGAGTTCCTGAGCAGCTCGTGAACCTGGAGTACTGCTGCTGGGCTTACGGCGCGCGCTGGACGCCCGCCGTCCCGCTCATCAGGATGGCACCAGATCGGCAGTGGCGCCAGATACAACCGGCTCGGGCCGGCGCCGACTGCACAGCCAGCTTCGGACCTAACGCAGCGCTGACTCCAGCGCCGTCGCCGCGTCAGTGCCCGCGTCGCGGTACTTCACGATCATCGGCGCGTATAGCGAGAGCCCCTGCTCGGCCGCCCAGTCGCCCGTCACGGCGCGAGAGCCGGGCACCACCACCGCTCCAGCCGGAATCTCCAGCGGCCGCTCGCCGCCGGCACGGATCACCCGCTCGTTCACCAGGTCATATACCGGCACGCCACGCGTGAGGATCACGCCGGCGGCCAGTACCGCACGCTCGCGCACCACGGTCCCCTCGTAGACGCCGCAGTTCCCGCCTACGAAGACGTCGTCCTCGATCACCACCGGAGCGGCGTTCACCGGCTCCAGAACCCCGCCCAGCTGTGCCGCCGCGCTCAGGTGCACGCGCTCTCCCACCTGGGCGCAGGAACCCACCAGCGCGTGCGAATCCACCATCGTGCCTGCGCCCACCCAGGCGCCGACGTTCACGTACATCGGCGGCATGCACACCACCCCCTTCCCGACATGCGCCCCGCGACGGATCGTGGAGCCGCCGGGCACTATGCGCACGCCCTGTTCGAGCGGGATGTTCTGCGTGGGATATGGTCGCTTGTCGTAGAAGCGGAACGGCGATTCACCGGCTGGTGACATGTCCACCACCGCGCCGGCGCGGAAGCCGAGCAGGATACCGCGCTTCACCCACGGAACTGCACGCCAGCGATTCTCCTCGTCACGCTCGGCCGCCCGTACCTCACCGCGCTCCAGCGCGCTGAGCAGTTCGTCGACTATGTCCAGCGTCTCGGGCGGTAGCTCGTCGTTTGTGGGCGTGGACAGCACTGATTCCACGCGACTCTGCAGGTCGGTCATGGTGATACTCTGGATTCGGGATGGTTCAGAGCGCGCCGGCAGTGGTCAGGGCGCCGCGAACAGCGGGCTCATGGTCATTGGCCAGCGGCACCAGAGGCAGCCTGAGCACATTCTCGATTCTGCCCATCATCGCCAGTGCCGCCTTGGCGGGCATCGGGTTGGGCTCCACGAACGCGGCGCCCATCCATGGCAGGAGTTGCTCATGCAATGCTCGCGCGCCGTCCATGTCGCTGGCGCGCAGACACTCCACCAGTCGGGACATCAGCGCCGGCGTCGCGTTCGACGTCACCGAGATCACGCCGTGGCCGCCGGCAGCCATCATCGGGAGCGTCAGTGCGTCGTCGCCGGAGAGAACGCTGAAGTCTGCTGGACGGTTACGCAGGATCTCCAGCACCTGCCCCATGTTGCCCGACGCTTCCTTGACGGCGATGACATTGGGCAACTCGGCCAGCGCGAGGGTGGTGCGCGCTTCCATGTTGCTGCCCGTGCGACCGGGCACGTTGTAGAGGATGATCGGCAGTTCCGTGGACTCGGCGATGGCGCGGAAATGGGCGATGATGCCGCGCTGGGGCGGCTTGTTGTACATCGGCGAGACCTGCAGCAGGTGCGTCGCGCCGGCGTCGCCCATCATGCGCGACAGCTCGATGGCGCGTCGCGTGTCGTTGCTCCCCGCGCCAGCCACCACCGGCACCCTTCCCGCCACGCGCTCGACGACGATACTCACCACCCGCGCCTGCTCCTCGGGCGTCATCGTGGCCGCCTCGCCAGTGGAGCCGCAGGGGACGAGGAAGTGAATCCCCTCTGCTACCTGCCACTCCACCAGTTCGCCGAGTGCTCGCTCGTCGACGTCGCCAGAGGCGGTGAAGGGTGTCACGAGTGCCGTGCCGCAGCCCCAGAAACGCTCGCCGCCATTCATAGTCGTATCCGTCATCACTCCACTCCCAGCAGGTCGTCCATGGTGAATGTGCCGCTGCGTCCATCTCGAACGGCCTGCACGAGCCAGCTCGCCGCGAGCAGCGCGCCCTCGGCGAATACCCGCCGATCGCGCGCCACGTGCTCCACCCGGAGCTGCTCGAACTGACCGTCCAGAATGAGCTCGTGCGTGCCTGGTACATGTCCCACTCGTATGCTACTCACCGGAACCGAATGGCCGATGGCCGATGACACGCGCCGTTCCAACTCGATCGCCGTGCCGCTGGGCGCGTCCTTCTTGGCCGAGTGGTGACTCTCCAGGATGGCAGCCTCGAAGCCGGGTACCGATGCTATCAGTGCAGCCGCACGCTCGGCGACTCGCCAGAAGACGTTCACTCCGAGCGAGAAGTTGGGCGCCCAGAACATGGCGCCTTGGGCCTCACGCACCTCGCCCTCCAACTGCTCCCGTTCGTCCAGCCAGCCAGTGGTGCCCACCACCACCGGCACGCCGGCGCGCAGGCAGGCACGCACGTTATCCAGTACCGCGCCGGCGGTGGTGAAGTCGATGGCGACGTCCGCGCCGTCGAGTGCGCTCTCGATATCGCTCGCGGAATCACGACCGATGCGTGCAGCGATCGGCCACTGTCGCTCCTCGGCCAGGCGCTGCACCGCATGCCCCATTCTGCCCATCCCGACTATGGCAATCCGCGGTGGCTGTGTGGACCTGCTCATGCATGACCTCCGATATCGCCGCTATTATCGGCGACGCCCGTGGCGTCGGTGCCGTTGATGGTATGGGCGATCCTGGTGGTGTCCGCTGTTCTGGTGGTGTCTGTGGTGTTCGTGGTGTCTGCTGTTCTGGTGCTGCCCTCGGCGTTGGTGCTGTCCGCGGGATCGGTGGTGTCGGCGACGTTGGTGGCAACGACCGACGCTCCGAAGAATGCCTCGTGCAGCAGGCGCAGGCCGGGGTTCAGGTTCTCCCCGTCCACCACCAGGGTGAGGTTGATCTCGGTGGCGCTGAGCGAGATCATCTGCACCCGGATATCGCCGAGCGCACGGAGCGCGTTGGCCATCGCGCCGCCGGCCCCGCCCAACCCTGAGCCCACCACGGCCAGGATGGCCCGGTTCCGTTCCACCACTACGTCGCCGAATGGAGTGAGGTCCACGACCAGTTCCTCCAGTCGCGCTGGATCGTCGATGGTGACTGAGATGGAGACCTCGGAAGTGGCCACGACGTCCACGCTCACACGATGCTTCTCGAATAGCTCGAAGATGCGGTGCAGGATCCCGTGGGCGAGGAGCATGCGCGGGGAACGCAGCTTGAGCACCGTGATGTTCCCCCTGCCCGCTACCGCAGTTACGCCCCCTCGCGGCGCATCGGCGGTGATGCGCGTGCCGCATCCCTGGGGTGCCCGGGAGTTGTAGATGAAGACCGGAATCCCGCGACGCACCGCCGGCGCGATGGTCGCCGGATGGAGCACCTTCGCCCCGAACGACGCCAGCTCGGACGCCTCGTCGAAGCGGATGTGCTGGATGAGTCGCGCACCGCTCACAACGCGGGGATCGCCGGTGAGCATACCGTCCACATCGGTCCAGATCTCGATCGCCTGGGCGTCCAGCGCGGCACCGATCAGTGCGGCGGTATAGTCGGAGCCGCCACGGCCCAATGTTGTCGTGATGCCCTGCGCCGTAGCGCCGATGTAGCCACCCATCACCGGCACGCCTCCCTCGCGAATGATCGGGAGAATCAAACGCCTTGCCTCGCGTGCGATAAGCTCGGGCTGCGGCATCGCCTTCGTGAATCGATCGTCGGTGATGACGATATCCCGCGCCTCGAGCAGTCGTGCGGGCAGTCCACGATGCTCCAGCGCGGCCGCCACCAGCGGCGCCGAGAGTTGCTCGCCGAAGGCCGTGATGGCGTCCTCGCTGCGCGGAGTCAGATGCCCCAGCACCGACAGCGCCTCGGCCAGGCTGGCCAGTTCGTCGCAGAGCGCGCTCAACTCACCACAGAGGTCGTCGGCCGCCGCGCCCGGCCCCAGCAGTCGCTCGGCGGCACGCAGGTGCCGCTCGCGCATCCCTTCCACCAGCCGCACTGCCACGATGAGCTGGCCGCGCGACGACTGTTCGGCAATCTCGAGCAGCGTGTTGGTGGTGCCCGACATGGCCGAGACGACGACAGTGGCGCCATGCTCCAATCGCGTGCGGACGACCTCGGCCAGCCGCTCGATCGCTTCAGGGTCGCCGACTGAGGTACCGCCGAACTTGAGGACTATCACGCGCGGGCAACCTGCACGTGCTTTACGAGACCGCGGGCCACGAGCAGTTCAGCGTTCAGGATCGCGGTGCCCGCGGCGCCGCGAATGGTGTTGTGGCCGCAAGCGACCAGCCGCAGGTGTACCAGCGGGTCGGCGCGCAGCCGCCCGACAGTCACCGACATGCCATTGCCGCGCAATGCGTCACGGCGCGGCTGTGGCGGTCGCTCGTCGTCCTCGAGCACGACGATGGGCTCCGCCGGCGCGCTGGGGAGATGCAGGTCGGCAATGTCGGAGCGCCACTCGCGGATCGCGCTCAGGGCGTCGGCCACCGACGGTGCGCGTTCGAACTCGACCGCCAGGCAGGCGGTATGGCCGTGTTCCACCGGAACACGGTTCACCTGCGCACTCACGCCGAAGGTCGCCGGGCTCACCACTCCATCGCCGAAGATACCGAGCATCTTTGCCGTCTCGCGCTCGATCTTCTGCTCCTCGCCGCCGCCGATGTAGGGGATGACATTGCCCAGGATGTCGAGCGATGGCACGCCGGGATAGCCGGCGCCGGAGACCGCCTGCAACGTGGTGACGAAGATCCGTCGCACGCCGAACGCCCGCTGCAGCGGGGCCAGCGCGAGGACGATGACTATCGACGCGCAGTTGCCGTTGGTGACAATCCCGCCCGTCCAGCCGCGCCGCACGCGCTGTACGTCCAGCAATGCGAGATGCTCCGCGTTCACCTCCGGGATGACGATCGGCACGTCCTCGTCCATGCGGTGATTGCCGGCATTCGTGACGACCATCCGGCCATCGTGGGCGAAGGCTCGCTCCATCTCGCCGGCGACCGATGAATCCAGCGCCGAGAAGACGATCGGCGAGCGCACGTGCGCCGGGTCGCAGAGCGTCACCGGCAGCCGCGCGATGTCGGGCGTGAGTGTGCCTTCCAGCCAGCTCATCGCCTCGCCGTACGGCTTACCGGCTGAGCGCTCGCTGGCCGCTACCTCGGCCAGAACGAACCAGGGATGGTCGGCGAGAAGCCGGACGAAGCTCTGGCCCACGGCGCCCGTGGCGCCGAGGACCGCGACGGGGATTCGCTGGCCGTCCGCGGGGCGTGGGTTGCCCGGTGTCTGGATAGTCATCTGATCGCCTCTGGACAGCGTCGCAAGCTCACGACTCGAGGAGTGCGCGTGCCAGCCTCATGTAGCCGTCCACAGCATCCCGCAACTCGGTGACGTCCACGTACTCGTCTGGCGTGTGGGCAACCTGGATCGAGCCCGGACCGAAGAGGAGCGGAGTGCCCCAGTTACCCAGGAGAGGAATGTCCGTGGTGTACGAGACCGGCGCCGTCTCGAAGCCGGCTATGGTGTGAAAACGCTGCGCCGGGATGGTGGATCCGTACTCGATCTCGGCCCGGCCGTCGACCCACTTCTCGACGGCCGCCTGCACATCCTCCACCGGTCCTACCAGCCGGAACATCATCTCCGACTCGGCCTTGTCGGGCACGACGTTCGCCTCGGTGCCGCCCTGGATGGTGCCGATGTTCACGGTCGTCTCGCCGAGCAACGGGTCTGTTGGAAGGGCTACCCGTCGGAGCGTGGGCAGGAGCTCGAGCATCGGCTCGATCGCCGACTGCCCCAGGTGAGCGTAAGCCGAGTGGGCGGCGCGGCCGCGGGTGCGCAGGGTGACGCGCAGGCTGCCCTTGGCGCCGGTGGCGAGCTTGCTCTCGGTGGGCTCACCATTCACCAACCAGCGGCTGGTGGCTGGCAGGTGGTTGGCGGCCCGCGCTCCATCCGACCCCTTCTCCTCGCCGACCAGGAAGAGCAGGTCCACCCGTTCCTCCCCTTCCTCGACCAACCGGTCGGCGGCGACCATCATCGCCGCCGCGATCCCCTTGGCGTCAGCCGCTCCGCGCCCGTAGAGCCGGTCGTCCTCCAGCCGGGGGGGCACGTACGGCGGCACCGTGTCGAGGTGGGTGGAGAGGGTGACGCCGCCGCCCCTCCGCGACGCCCAGACGTTGCTCCTGCCGAGCGCCACTTCCTGGACGGTGACGTTCCAGCCGCGGGCGACGAGGCGCCGGGCGACGAAGTCGACGGCGGGGCCTTCGGCGAAGGTCGGGGATTCTATGGCCAGCAGTTCAGCGGCCAGGGCAACGACGTCAGTCATGGCGGGAAGGTAGCGGGGGCGGGGGCTTGTTGCCATTCGGAGCCCGGCAGGGTTGAGCCGTATCCACTGGCGTCGACGGGCGAGATCGCTAGAATCAAAAAACCGACCGACGCGTCGGTCGGTTTGCCCGGATTCCTCCATCTCCACCCATGACGTCAGAGCCCGCCATCGCCGAACTGGACGCCGCCGAGCCTTCCAAGGGGGCCCGGCGGAGAGAACAGATCCTCGAGGCCGCCTTGGGTGTGTTCACCAGGCGCGGCTACGGCGATGCGGCCATGGACGAGATTGCCGTCGAGTCGGCCACCTCCAAGGGTGGGCTCTACTTCCACTTCGCCAGCAAGCAGGCACTGTTCGGTGCCCTTCTGGACCGCGCGGCCGACCTGCTCATGAGCAGGCTGGAGGCCGCGGTGTCCGGGGAGACCGATCCGCTGCGCCGGGCCGACGCGGCGATCGCCCGTGCGCTCCACGTTTTCGGCTCGCACCGCGGCCTCGCCCGTCTGTTCCTCATAGACGCCCACACCCGCGAGTTCGCTCCACGCCTGCTCGCCATCCGCGCCCGCTTTGCCGACCGCATCGCTCGCGACCTGGACGAGGGAGTGCGGCAGGGGCTCATTCCGCCCTGCGACACCCGGCTGGCCGGCCGGATCTGGTTCGGAGCGGTGAACGAGGTCGTCGTCCAGTGGCTGGTGACGCCCGACGCACCGCCGCTGGAGTCCCACTACGCCGAACTGCGGAAAATCCTGCGACGTGGGTTAGGCGCGCCAGAGGACGGTGCGGTATCGGCGCCGGTTGCACCCGCCGGCGAGATCTCAGGCTCGAATACCGACGGTTCAGCGACGTCCGGACTCGGGGAGGGACAGGGTTGACGACGCGAGCCCCCCTCCCCGTCGGCGACGTCACCCTCGTCGACCTCCTGCGCCGGGCCCGCGCCCGCGTCGCCGCCGGCAGCAGGCCGGTGCTCACCACCTATATCGAGCCCCTTCCCGGGCTCGAGCCGCTGGACGCCTTCCAGCGTGCCGAAGGGACCGAGGATCGGTTGTACTGGGCCCTCCCGTCGGCCGGGATTGCCGTCGCCGGGATCGGGGCAGCCGTCACCATCTCGCCCTCGGGCGCGGGGCGCTTTGCCGCCGCGGCGCGGATGTGGCGCGCCCTCCTGGACGGCGGCCTCACCGGCGGACCGGGAGCGCTCGAGCTGGATTCGTCCATGCTCGGCGACGATCGCGCGATGGCATTCGGCCGTCACCCGATGTTGCTCGGCGGCTTCCGCTTCGACCCCCTGCGGGCCTCCGACCCTGCCTGGCGCGGCTACCCGGACGCCTGGCTGGCGGTGCCGCGGCTCTGCCTGGCCGTCTCGCCGGCCGGCCGCTGGCTGGCCTCCAGCGTGCTCGTCCGGCCGGGCGACGAACCGGTTCGCCTGGCCGACGGGTTGGAACGCGAACGCGATCGCCTGATCGGCGCTGGCGGAACTAGCGAGCCGGCGACGGTCTGGTCCACCATCGCCGATGCGTTCAGCCAGGCCCGGCCCACCACCCAGCGGGCGCGGGCGGAGATTTCGGAGGCGAGGGCGGACGCCGACGCCGCAGCCGGGGCGGCCTTCATGACCGCGGTGGCCGAGGGCGCCGAGGCAGTGCGGGCCGGCTCACTGGAGAAGGTGGTCATCGCCCGCTCAGTCGACTGGTGTCCACCAGCGCCACCAGACGCGGTCGAGACGCTGCGGCGACTGACGGCACGCTACCCTGAGTGCCACATCTTTGCCGTCGCCAGAGGGCGACAGACCTTTCTCGGTGCGTCGCCCGAGCGGCTGGTTAGGGTGGACGGGCGGGTGGTGCGCGCCACCTCGCTCGCCGGCTCCATGGGCCGCGGCTCGACCGCGGAACTGGACGGGGCGCAGGGGGCCGCACTGATGGCCAGCGCCAAGGACCGGGAAGAGCACGCTATAGTCGTCCGTGCCCTCACCGCGGGGCTGGCCGAACTGTGCGACGATGTCGTCGCGCCGCGCGAACCCACGCTGCTCACGATGCCCGATGTGCATCACCTCTACACGCCAGTCACGGCGCGGTTGCGCGACGGCGTGCAACTCCTGGACGTGGTCGCCCGGTTGCACCCCACGCCCGCGGTTGGCGGTGCGCCGCGCGACGATGCGCTGGCCTTCATCCGCTCCCACGAGAAATGGGACCGCGGCTGGTACGCCGCCCCGGTGGGCTGGATGGACGCCAGTGGTGACGGTGAGTTTGCCGTCGCCCTGCGCTCGGCACTGCTGGACGGCGACGGTGCCACACTCTTTGCCGGCTGCGGGATCATGGGCGACTCCGACGCCGCGGGGGAGTATGCGGAGAGCGAGTTGAAGCTACGGGCCATGCGCGAGGGGTTGACCGGGGCGGCTGCGACTGCCAGTAGCGTCGTATCAGGCGCGCAGAGGGCTGCGAACGGCGACGTGCCGACAGCTGCCGAGAGCGTCGCGGCCAAAAATTCGATGATCTCGGATGGCAGGCTGTCGACGCCCGACGACAGCGTTGCGGCCGAAGGCGCGATGATCGAGGATGGCGACGAGACCACGCCCGCCGAGGGCGTTGCGGCCGAAGGCGCGATGATGACGCGCGGCGACGTGACGCCTGCCGAGGACGTTGCGGTCGAAGGCGCGATGACGGAGGACGGCGACGTGGCGTCTACCCGATGAGTTCCACGACAGTGGCTGGAGCGGGGGAGACCGACGGCGCCAGCGATCATGCTGGGTACCTGACGACGGAGGCCGACCTCGCGTCGCCCGACGTCGCCGCATATGCCTGGGTGGGCGCGCTCGTGGACGAACTCTCGCGGGCCGGTGTCCGCGACGCCTGCGTGGCTCCGGGTTCCCGATCGACACCGCTGGCTCTCGCCCTCGCTCACCACGAGGCGATGCGCGTCTGGATGCACGTGGACGAGCGTTCGGCGGCTTTCTTTGCGCTCGGCATGGCGAAGGCCGACGGGCGGCCGGTGGTGGTCGTCTGCACGTCGGGGACGGCGGCCGCCAACTTCCTGCCGGCGGTCGTGGAGGCGCGGCTGTCGGGCGTGCCGCTCGTCATCCTCACCGCCGACCGTCCACCGGAATTGCGCGGCGAAGTGGGCGCGCCGCAGACGATGGACCAGTCGCACCTCTATGGTGGGCATGTGAAGTGGTTCGTGGACGCGCCACTGCCCGAGGCCACGCCGACGCTACTCCGCCAGGCGCGCACGATGGGATCGCGGGCGGTCGCCACTGCGCTGGCCAGTCCGGCCGGTCCGGTTCACCTGAACATCCCGTTCCGCGAACCGCTGGTGCCTCGCTCGGTGCCAGTGCCAGCATGGTGGGACGACGTATCGCGCCTGGCGTGGAGCGGTCGCCCGGGGGGCGAGTGCTGGCTGCGCCTGGATGAGGCGCCGTCGGCCATGGACGCGGCAATTCTAGACGAGTTGGCCACGTTGCTCGCCGACGCCGAGCGTCCGGTGATAGTCTGCGGTCCCCATGCTGACCAGACAGTGGCGACGCCGCTGGCCGCTCTCGCCCGTCGTCTGGATGCGCCGCTGCTGGCCGACGCGCTTTCCCAGCTCCGCTTCGGCGCGCGTGCAGACACCCTCATCATCGACGCGCACGACAGCTTCCTCCGCGACGACCCGACCATGGGCGCACTGGCGCCGGACGTCGTGCTGCGCCTGGGCGGGCTGCCAACATCCAGGGCGCTCCAGTTCTGGTTACAGCGTCACGCTGTCGCCCGTCAGGTGCTGTTGGGCGACGGCCGGCTGGCGCACCCGTCGCAGGATTCCGCCTGGTGGGTACGAGCGGAACCGGCGGCGGCCTGTGTGGCCCTGGATCTGGCGCTCGGAGACATGCTCGGCGACACGCCGGCAGCCGATGCCGACTGGGCGGCGCGTTGGCGACGTGTGAACGCTCGCGCCCGCGCCGCGATCGACGGGACGCTGGACGACAATGACACACCGAGCGAGCCGCGATTGTTCGCCGAGCTGGTGGCGGCGCTCCCCGCCGGCACCACGCTCTGGGTGAGCAGCAGCATGCCCGTCCGCGACCTGGACAGCTTCGCCGCCCGCCGCGACGTACCGCTACGCACGCTCGCCAATCGGGGCGCCAACGGCATCGATGGCGTGGTGTCGAGCGCACTCGGCGCAGCGGCCGTGAGCGACGGGCCGACGGTACTGGCTATCGGCGACCTGGCATTCTACCACGACATGAATGGCCTGCTCGCGGCACGCACGCATGACCTGGACGCGACGATAGTGCTGGTCAACAATGACGGCGGTGGGATCTTCTCATTCCTCCCGCAGGGTGACGAGAGGAATGTGGCCGCCCGTGACTTCGAGGCGCTGTTCGGCACTCCGCATGGCCTGGACTTCTCCCACGCCGCGGCGCTCTACGGTGCTCGCTTCACGCGCCCCGTCGACTGGCCGGAGTTTCGCGCCGCGCTTGCTGTGGCGATCGGCGCACCGGGGCTGGACGTGATCGAGGTCCGTACCGACCGCGCGCGCAACGTGGAGGAGCATCGCGCGGTGTGGGCAGCGGTACGCACGGCGGTGGGAGAGGTACTGTGAACCTCGCAGGACAGGATGCCGAGGCGCGTGCATCGAGCGCGGATGGCGTTGCTGCGGGCACCGCTGAGGACGCCGTCGCTGCGTGCGCGTCGAACAGAGGCGATGATGCCGTGAGTACCGCCGATGAGGCTATTGCCATGCGTAGCGCGGGTACACGAAGCATCGATGGGAGCAAGGCTGACGGTGCCATTGCGGCGCGGACGCAGCGTACGGACAGGGTTACTGCTAGTGCGGCTGAGGAGGTCAGCGTGGCGAATGCCGTGAGTCCAGATGGATTCGCCGTAAGCGCGGCTGATACGGTTACCGCAGCGCGACAGGCGAGCGCGGCCAGTGTTGCCGCGAGCGTCATCGAGGGCGGCACCACTGCAATGGGTGACGCGTCCGTAGGCTGTGATACGTCGGTGGATCGACGGAGCAACCCGACAATGGCTGACGGTATTCCGGTGCGTCGATTCACGTTCAGCGACGGCGTCGAACTGGAGCTGCTCGACACCGGTGTGACCGACGGCATTGACCCAGGTGACGCGGACTGTGCGCGCTCACGGCCTGCAGAGACGTCGACTGTGGGTGTTGACGTCAGCCAGCTTCACGAGGCGCACACGCTTCCCCTGTTTCTCGTTCACGGCTTCACTGGCGCGGCGGCCACCTGGACCGAGCTCTTACCTGTGCTCGGCGAGCACCGTCGCGTGCTGGCCCTGTCGCTCCCCGGTCATGGCGGCTCCGATGCGCCGTCTGAACCGCAGCGCTACGCCGCCGCCCGTGCCGCCGCCGACGTGATCCACGTTCTCGATGCGCTCGGGATAGCTCGCGTGGCGCTGCTCGGCTATTCCATGGGTGGGCGGGTGGCGTTGCATACAGCGCTCGCCGCGCCGGAACGCGTGTCGGCTCTAGTGCTGGAGAGCGCGTCGCCCGGGATCGCCGACGATGCCGAGCGCGCCGCCCGCGCCAGCTCCGACGCCATGCTCGCCGACGAGATCGATCGCGATGGCGTGGAAGCTTTCGTGGATCGATGGGAACGGCTACCGCTGTGGGAGAGCCAGAGCGTACTGCCGGAAACCGTGCGCCAGCGACTGCGCGACCAACGGCTGCGGAGCGACGCGCGCGGACTGGCCAACAGCCTGCGCGGCCTCGGTGCCGGCGTCACTCCGCCGCTCCATGAACACCTGCACGAGATTCTCGCTCCCACGCTGGTTCTGTGTGGCGAGCTTGACCGGAAGTACGTGACTCTGGCTTGCGAGATGGCGTCCGCAATACCCCGGTCGACACTGACCGTCGCAGCCAATGCCGGACATGCGGTGCACCTGGAGCGGCCACAGGAATTCATCCGGGCCGTGAATGCCTTTCTCGAGGGTGTGGAGGAACGCGCATGACCGCAGCGCAGCGCAATGCCATTCCGCCGTCGTCGACCTGCCGTGAAGTTGAACGCCTGCAACCATTCTGACCGAGGAGACCATGAGCGATAGTGGATCGACCGGCGACCCGCGTGCCACCGTGCAGCGCAGCGTCGTGAAGTGGGAGACCGTCGTGGAGTATGAGGACATCCGTTACGAGCGCGCCGCCGGTGAGGGTATCGCGCGTGTCGTGATAGATCGCCCGGAGGTGCGGAACGCATTCCGTCCGGAAACCGTGAACGAGTTGAGCGACGCCTTCGCCCGCATCCGCGAGGAGATGGACATCGGCGTGGTGCTCCTCACCGGTGCCGGCGACATGGCCTTCTGCAGCGGCGGCGACCAGCGTGTTCGCGGCCACGGCGGCTATGTCGGCAAGGATAAGGTGCCCCGGCTCAACATCCTCGACGTCCAGAACCAGATCCGCTATCTACCCAAGCCCGTCATCGCCGTGGTGGCCGGTTACGCCATTGGCGGCGGACATGTGCTGCACCTGGTCTGCGACCTCACCATCGCCGCCGAGAACGCACGCTTCGGCCAGACGGGCCCACGTGTCGGCAGCTTTGACGGCGGCTATGGCGCCAGCTACCTCGCACGTGTGGTGGGGCACAAGAAGGCGCGTGAGATCTGGTACCTGTGCCGACAGTATACGGCGCAGGAGGCCCTGCAGATGGGGCTGATCAACACTGTCGTGCCGCTGGAGGAGTTGGAGGCCGAGGCGGTGCAGTGGTCGCGCGAGATCCTGGAGAAGAGTCCGATGGCGCTCCGCTTCCTGAAGGCGTCGCTGAACGCCGAGACCGACGGTCAGGCGGGATTGCAGCAGTTGGCGGGCGACGCGACCCTGCTCTACTACCTGACCGAGGAGGCGAAGGAAGGTAGGGATGCGTTCGTGGAGAAGCGGAAGCCCGATTTCTCCAGCTATCCGCGTTTCCCGTGACCATCGGCACGCCGGTGGGTGCATTGCCGCGGGAATCACCGGGCGAGCTTCGACTCTGGTGGCAGGCGGCCCGTCCGGCAACGCTGCCGGCGGCGCTGTCGCCGGTGGTCGTGGGCACCGCCGCCGGCCTGGCCGGTCCAGGTGGCGAGGGAGGATTGCGCCCGTTGCCATTCCTGGCAGCCTTGCTGGGATCCGTCCTGATCCAGGTGGGGACGAACTTCGCCAACGATTACTCCGACTTCCACCGTGGTGCCGACACCCATGAGCGGCTCGGTCCCACGCGAGTCACCCAGGCTGGCCTGCTCACGCCGGTCCAGGTAGCGCGGGCGATAGCCGTCACCTTCACATTCGCAGTGCTCATCGGCGCCTATCTGGTATGGGTGGGCGGCTGGCCGATCGTGGCCATCGGCATCGCCAGCATTCTGTGCGCGCTGGCCTACACCGGCGGCCCGTGGCCGTATGGTTACCACGGCCTGGGTGACGTCTTCGTCTTCATCTTCTTCGGCATGGTCGCCGTGGGCGGCAGCGCTTACCTGCAGACGGACGGGTTGAGCACGCTGGCGCTCATCGCCGCCGTACCGGTGGGACTGTTGATCACCAACATCCTGGTCGTCAACAACCTGCGCGACCTGCCGACAGACCGCGCGGCCGGCAAGCGTACGCTGGCGGTGCGGATCGGCGACCGTGCGACGCGGTGGCAGTACGCGCTGTTCGTCGCCCTGGCCTACGCCGTACCAGTAGTCCTTCTGGCGACCGGTGTGATGGGAGCGTGGGTGCTGCTGCCGTTGCTCACGTTGCCGCTCGCGGTAGGTGCTGTGCGCACGATTGCCGGTGGGATGGCTGGCCGGGAGTTGAATCCGATGCTGGCCCGAAGCGGGAAGCTGCAACTATTCTATGGGGTGTTGTTCGCGGCGGGATTGATGCTGGGGTGAGTTGGGGGAGACTGCCGCTGGGGTCAGGGAGCTGTCGGGATCGTGAGACTGATCGGCACTGGTTCACGGCGCGGAAGGCAGAGCCACCTATCGTCTGACATCCATCCTGAACCCATCCTTCCCCGAATGACGCCCGTACCCGATACTACGCAGTACATCGTTGGATAGCGTCCGTCCATCCCCCAGCCATCGTGCTCCTCTGGCTCCCCTGGCGCGCCGCCGCCACGCCACAACGGCTAGCCCTCGTCGCGCCTGATGGCGCACGACTCTCCTATGCCGAGCTGCACGAACGGTCCGACGCAGTCGCGCGCCAGCTCGTCGCCCAGGGCGTGCGCGCCAATGATCGTGTGGGCGTGCTCCTTCCCAACTCCACGGAATTCGCCACCATCGCTCACGCGGTGATGCGACTGGGGGCTGTGCTCCTGCCACTCAACCTCCGCGCTACATCCCGCGAACTGGCCTGGCAGTTGAGCGACGCCGGAGTACGGGTTCTGGCGTGTGCCGCGAGCACGGCAGTCGCCGCAACCACCGTGACATCACACGTGCCGAATGTGGCGATTGTCCGGATCGGCGACGATGACGTCGATGCTGCCGGGCTCATGGCCAGAATCACGCCACCCGCGGTGCCACACGAGATGCCGTTCCGCGACCGTGCCCCGGCCGACGATCCGATGGCCATAGTCTACACGTCCGGCACCACCGGCACCCCCAAGGGCGCCATACTCACCTACGACAATTTCTGGTGGAGTGCCATGGGCTCCGCGCTCAACCTCGGCATTCGCGAGGATGACCGCTGGCTGGCCCCGCTACCGCTCTTTCATGTGGGCGGGCTGTCGGTGCTCACGCGGAGTGCGATCTACGGCACCACGGCCGTCATCCACGACGGCTTCGATGCCGCGCGGGTGAACGCCACCATCGACAGGGAGCGCATCACCATGGTATCCCTCGTTCCCACCATGCTCGGCAGGCTGCTCGATGATCGCGGCGCGACTCCGTTCCCGCAGTCGCTCCGCTGCGTGCTGCTCGGCGGCGGACCGCCGTCGGCGGAGCTCATCGAACGCTGCGTCGCGATGGGAGTGCCCGTCGCGCAGACGTACGGGCTCACCGAGTCCTGTTCGCAGGCCACCACTCTCCCGCCGGGCGAAGCGACGCGCAGGCCGGGCTCGGCGGGCCGGCCGCTCTATCCCACCGAGATACGCGTCGTGCGCGACGAAGGCGACGACGCCGGGGCGGGCGAGGCGGGCGAGATCCTGCTTCGCGGGCCTGCCGTCACGCCTGGCTACTGGAACGATCCCGAGGCTACCGCGCGCGCACTGGCCGATGGCTGGCTGCGCACCGGCGACATCGGCCAACTGGACGACGACGGCTACCTCTACATGCTCGATCGGCGCGACGATCTCATCGTGAGCGGCGGCGAGAATGTCTATCCTGCCGAGGTGGAAGACGCACTACTCTCCCATCCAGCGGTGGCCGAGGTGGCCGTGATTGGCGTGGCCGACGAGGAGTGGGGACAGCGCGTGGTGGCCGTGGTTCGCCTGACCACGTCCGGGGTGACGGAGCAGCCGGACGGGAACGAACTCCAACTCCACTGTCGCACACTCCTGGCCGGCTACAAGTTGCCGCGCGAGATCCGCTTCACCACCCAGCCGCTGCCACGCACGGCTAGCGGGAAGGTGAAACGAGGCAGCATCGAGCGCTGAACGCGACAGTGGCGCGCGCCCGACGCCGGCTTCATTCATTCAGGCGCGTAGTGCCGAAGCCGAACGGGAAGGTCAGGACGTGCACGGTCCTGATTCCGAGCCTGCCAACTGTCCCGGATGTATTTGACCGCCGGAGCGCGCGGCGCGAAGTTGAAGCCCCCAGCTCGCCTCTACCCGGAGCCCATCCATGCCGATTCGATTCACCCGCCGGTCCGTCGCCCTCCTCGCCGTATTCGCGACCACGGTTCTTGCCTTCCCGCTCGACGCGCAACAGCCGCCTCCGACGGCCACGGCAACCACCAGTCAGGCACCCGGTACCAAGCGCGTCCTGTCGCTCGAGGATCTACTCTCCTGGAAGAGCATCCGTTCGCCCCAGTTCTCCAATGACGGTCGCTGGATGGCCTACATTCTCGCCCCCAACGAGGGGGATGCGGAAGCAGTGGTGAGAGCTACCACCGCCGGAGCCACGGAGACGCGACTCGCCATTGGTGAGCCACCAACCGGGGCGGCTGGCGCGTCGGCGGTGGCCATCTCGGGGAACAACCGCTGGGCGGCGTTCATGATCTATCCGACCGCCGCGGAAGCGGAGAAGGCACGCAAGGATCGGAAGACGCTGCCGACCAGGGTGACAGTGGTGGAACTGGCCACCGGTGCCCAGCGCTCCTTCGAACGAGTCCGCAGCTTCCGCTTCGCTGGCGACGCCTCGAGCGTGATCGCGCTACAGCACATGGCGCCCGAGGCGGCAGGCGGAGCCAGTGGCGGGGCAGCCGCGACTGGTAGCCCCGGCAGTGCGCGCTCCGGCTCCCTCGTCACGCTCGTGGACCTGGCTGGCGGCACGCCGATCACGATCGCCGGCGTGGACGAGTACGCCTTCGACGCCGCCGGTGAATACCTGGCCTATACGATCGATAACCGGGACGGAGTTGGCAATGGAGTGCAACTGCGGGACATGAAGAGCGGCGTGGTGACCGGACTGGACGCGTCCAGGTCGGGCTATCGCAACCTCACCTGGGCGGATACCGGCCACGCGCTCGCCGTGCTGCGCACGAGGATCGATTCGGCCACCAGGGATACGCTCTCCACCGTGCTCGGATGGGCGCGGCTCTCCACACGTACGCCCGTCACCGTGAAGATCGACGAGACGAGCGAGGGAATCCTGAACGGGCTCGTCGTGAGCGCAGATCGGGCGCCCAGGTGGAACGATTCGCAGGATGTCGTCTACTTCGGCCTGCGTGAACCTCGCGAGCTGGTACCTGCACCTGAGGGCGGATCGTCCGGCGGCGTTGCGGGCAGTCGGCCGGCGCCGGGTGCCGGTGCTGGTGGGCAGGTGGCGCCCGCGCGTCAGGACGACGACACGCCATCACTCATACTGTGGCACTGGAAGGATCCGCGCCTCCAGAGCCAGCAACAGGTACAGGAGAAGGCCGACAGGGAGTTCAGCTACCTCGCCGCCTGGCATGTCGACCAGCCCGCGGTTGTGCAACTCGCCGACGAAGCCGTACGCGCAGTGACGGTAGGGCGCGGTGACCGGTGGGCACTGGGTGTCGACGTGGCGCCATACGAGCGTCAGGCCAGTGTGGATGGCCGCGCGCTGCGCGATCTCTACGCCGTGGACGTTCGCACCGGCGAGCGAACGCTGATCGCGAGAGGGATCCAGAATCCGGGAGGTCCCCTTCCGTCGCTGATCTCGCCGGACGGTGCGCGCGCCGTCTGGTACGACGACGGACAGTGGAATGCCTACGATTTCGCCTCCGGAAAGTCCCGCTCCGTGACCGGGGGAGTGGCTACTGCCTTCTGGAACCAGGAGGACGATCACAATGTCGTCAAGCCACCAGCCGGCGCGCCATTCGGCTGGTCACGCGATTCGCGCTACGTCTTCCTGCGCGACGACTGGGATATCTGGCGGGTGCCGGTGGTGGACGGCCGCAACGTTGGCCCGGCCGTGAATATCACCAGCGATGGAAGAACCGGGAAGATCCGCTATCAGGGACGGGTGGGCGCGGATCGGAAGGAGCGCGGGATCGATCTCTCGCGTCCCATCCTCATCGAGACATATGGCGAATTATCCAAGAAGGAGGGGCTCGCCCAGGTGGATCCACAACGTGGCGGCAGCAAGGTGCTGGCCTGGGAGGACGCGAAGCTCGGCTACATCAAGGCTCGCGACGCCAACGTCCTCGCCTACACCCGACAGACGTTCACGACCTTCCCGGACTGGTACGCAGCCGATGGGGCGCTGACCAATGAGCGCAGGTTGACCGACGCCAATCCGCAACAGGCCGAGGTGGCCTGGAGCGCAGGCGCACGCCTGGTGAACTACACCTGCGACAACGGCGGCATCGACATGCAGGGCGCGCTCTTCCTGCCCGCCAACTACGAGGAAGGGAAGTCCTACCCCACGCTCACCTACATCTACGAGCGTCTGTCGCAGAACTTCCACGTCTACTCGCAGCCCAACGCGACACGTTATGCGAATCCCAGCGTCTACACGTCGCGCGGCTATGCCTACTTCATGCCGGACATCTCCTACCAACTGGATGATCCCGGTCGGTCCGCCCTGTGGTGCGTGGTGCCGGCCGTCAAGGCGGCCATCGCCACCGGTGTCGTCGACTCGGCCCATGTCGGCCTTCAGGGACACAGTTGGGGCGGCTATCAGACCGCCTTCATCACCACCCAGACGGACATCTTCAAGACTGCCGTTGCTGGCGCGGCGCTCACGGACATGGTCTCCATGTTCAGCTCCGTGTACTGGAACTCGGGAACCGCAAACCAGCCGATATTCATCTCCTCCCAGGGTCGCTTCCGATCAGGCTTCGCGGAGAATCCCGATGTGTACATGCGGAACTCCCCGAACCGTTTCGCCCAGAACCTGCACATCCCGCTCATGCTCCTCCACAACGACCGGGACGGCGCGGTGGACTTCAACCAGGGCATCACCTACTACAACACCCTGCGTGAATTGGGGAAGGACGTGGTGCTGCTCGAATACGTGGGCGAGAACCATGGCCTGTCGCGGCCGGCGAACCAGAAGGACTACGCGGTTCGCATGCTGGAGTGGTTCGATCACTTCCTGCAGGAGAAGCCGGCGCCGGAGTGGATGCAGAACGGCGTGCCGCGACTGAAGATGGAGGAGCACCTGCGCGACCGGAAACCGCTGGTGGACCCGAAGGCCAAGGTGGCGGAGAAGAAGACGGCGATGTGAGTCGCCACGGCGAGAGTTGAACGGCCCGACGGGCGATCGCTCCCTTCCAGGGCATCGATACGCACAGAATGGCCGACCGGTGCTATCCGGTCGGCCATTCTGTTGACTCCTGCCACCGCGATGCCAGCCTCGCTGACGAGGCACGCAGGCTGCTGCTTCAGTGCCTGTCCGACTGTTTCGCGACTTCGACGTGGCTACTTCTTGAAGTTGGGGTTGTTGAGGATCTCGTCATCCGGCAGTGGCATGCATGTCTGCGTGCCGAAGACGCCACCCTCGGAGGTGTTGTAGTAAGGCGAGCCGGCTGGCGGCACATACGGCGCCGTGAGGGGGTTGCGACGCCAGTCGCCCATCTTCGTCCCCTCCAGGAAGAAATCGCGCGCCTTCTGATCCAGCAGGTAGGTCATGGTTCCCCTGGTGGCGACGAAGTCGACATCGTCCCCGCTGGCGGCACCCTCGCCCGCCGCCTCACGCTCGGCAATGAGCGCGAGTGCCGGGTCCGGATTGCCCAGGTTGAGCTGTGCCTCAGCAGCCAGGTAGCGTGCTTCCAGGCCGGAGGCGAGCCGGATATCATCACCCCAGCCGGTGTACTTGGTCTGGAAGTGGAAGTCGAAGAAGTTGTCCTGTGCCTTCTGTGGGCCGGAGGCGGTGATGGTCAGGTCCGAGGTCACGCGTGGATCGTTCAGTGCCCTGTAGTAGGGAGGTACCACCAGTGATTGACGGGCCAGGGTGAAGCTGTAGACGGTGTTGCCAAGGGCATCCCGGTTGGATGGGTCGTCCACCTTGGGGGCGAACAACTCGAAGTCGGCCGGCACCTCTCCTGCTGCCGTGATCGCCTCGGCATTCTTGCCCTGGAAGAGGAGGGCGCGAGCGAGTCCCACCCGGGCGGCGTTCGCCAGCTTCAGCGATTCCGCGGTGTTGACTGCGGTACCCTGGGATATCACGCGCCGGAAGCGCTCCTCGGCGGCCGCCGCTCCCTCGGTTGACGTCAGCGGCGATCCCAGGTCGGCGAGGCTGCTGCTGATCACTGTCTGGCAGAACAACTCTGACTCGAAGAGGATGCCGGCAGCAGACGCGTAGGTCGCCCGCACGACGTTGATGTTGCTGGTCGCGTCCGGAAGACCGGCCAGGAGGACCTGTACGTTCTCGCCGGTCGCGATGGCACGGGCAAGTGGCTCATAGATATCGCCGTTCACGGTTCCGTTCGTGGTTCCCACGCCCTCCACGAAGTCGATCGTACGTCTGCCGATATCGGTACGGGTGGGGAAGGTATCGCCTTCCCACGCCTCGCCACTGAACCAGGCGCCATAGACGATGAAGTTGTCGAACGCATCGAAGAGGTTGTTGAGCGCCGAGAGTGAGAACGTAGGCGCATCCGCCACCGGGTCGACGGTACTGGCGTCGATCACGGTGGGGTTCTTGACCTCCAGGAAGGAGTCACATCCCGTGGCGGTTACGAGGATCGCGGCGGCCACGGTCGCGCCCACGATCGGTCGAAAGCTCTTGAGCATGTCGTTTCGTTCCCGATCAGAAGGAGAGATTCAGCTTGAAGACCAGGGTGCGCGGCTGCGGCACCGTCAGGAAGTCCTCGCGGGCGAATGTGGCGGAACCGGTGTTGCGCGTGGCCTGTGCCAGCACTTCCGGGTCGTCACCGCTGTAGTCGGTCCACAGTGCCAGGTTGCGGACGCCAACGGTGAACGAGGCGGCGGTCGCTCCCAGTCGTTCGGCGTAGCGCTCGGGCAGGGAGAAAATTGCCGACACCTCGCGAAGTCGCACGAAGTCCGCTGATTCGAAGTACGCGCCATTCACGTTGGTGAATGGGACCACCGCGCCGGTATCGGTCACGAACGGACCGAACTTCCTGAGGGCTGCCTCCTGCCCGATGGCGTCCGCGCGGAGCACCCCGGCTTTCGAGTTGGCGAACGACCGGTCGCGGAACTGGGCGGTGTTGTTGTAGATGGTATGGCCCCGCTTCCAGTCCAGCAGTCCGGTGATCTGGACCTGCCGGAAGAGCGTGAAGGTGGAGCTGAAATTCCCTTCCGACTTGGGCAGTGAACTGCCTGCGTACTCGTTATCGTCGGAGACGATCGCACAGGGTGTGTGAACGCCCTTCGATAGCGGGCAACGATCATCGCCTTCGGCGGTGATTACCTCCTTGATCGTGCGCGTGGAGAAGTAGCCCAGCGGGCGTCCCTCCGAGAAGCGCGGGAAGGTACCGAACGGTTCGATATCGCCCAGGCTCACGAGTTCATTGTGCAGGGTGCTGCCCGAGACCCTTGCTTCCCACTGGAAGTCGGGCGTGTTGATCAGGTTGCCGTGCAAGGCGAACTCGAAACCCCTGTTGACGACCTCGCCGATGTTGACGAAGGGGTCGGATGACGCGCCTGAGGACGGCGGTATGGGGCGCCTGAGCAACAGGTCGCGCGTCGTCTTGTTGAAGTAGGTCAGTTCCATCCCGAACCGGTCATTCAGGATTCCGGCATCGAAACCGGCTTCGAACTCCTGCCCGCGCTCCGGCTTCAGGTCGAAGTTTCCGGGATTGAGCGGTACGACCCCGGCCGCCGACGTGGACTGATCGATGATCGCGTACGGCCTGGCGCTGTACGTCTCCAGCGATGCGCCGGCGGTGGGTGAGCGACCGGTTGAACCATAGGCGGCACGGAGGCGCATCGTCGGCAGGACATCGGCCGCGCTGCCCCAGAATGGCTCCTCCGAGATCACGTAGCTCACGCCAACCTTGGGCAGGAAGAACGGATCCGCGTTCGCGCCGAATGCGCTGGCCTGGTCCAGTCGAGCACCGAACTGCAGGAAGAGTCGATCGTTCAGGCCCAGGTCCCACTGGCCCAGGAAGCCGATCTGGCGTTGGTTGGAATAACCCTGCGATGCGCTGATCTGTGTCGCCGAGCCCACCACGCGGTTGGCGTTGGTCACGAACCCGACTCCGGTGCCGGTAACACGGTCGAACACCTCGTTGATCATCTGCACGCCGCCGCTGATGTTGCTCGTGACATTCTCGCGCAACTTCATGCGGATCGTGCCCAGGTAGTCGATGGTGTAGATGTCATTGCTGGTGCGCACTTCGGTCAGGTCGCCCGTGTCGGTATCGCCGCTGTAGAAGTTGCGATCGTTCTTCGGGAAGAACTGGTACGCATGACCTCGCGTGAAGTCGCCGCCGACCACGAGGCGGTTGGTGAACCACTCGACCGGCGTGTAGTTGACGGTAACCGAGGGGGCAAAGCGGAGCGCATCGTCCACGCTCTCGATACTGCTTATGGCTTCGTACTCGCGGTTGGCTGCATAGAAGCCGCCTGTGACGGTGCCGTCTTCGGCGATGCGAACCGTGGTGGGACGGCCCAGGTATCCGCCACCCATGAAACCGTAGATGTTGTTGTCATTGATCGGCAGCGTCGTGCCGATGTCGTAGAGGCCGACAGAGGCGTCCACGGAGAGCTTGGCATCGGGGATGAAGTTGAAGTTCACGCGCCCTGTCCGCCGCTTGAACGAGTTGTTCGGCAGCGTGCCCTCCTCGTCATCGAGCCCCATGGAGACGAAGTAGCCGTAATTCGCCCCACCGCCACGTGCGCTGTAGCCGAGTGTACGGAGCGACCCATCCCGGAAGGCCCCGGTCCGCTCGAGCGGATTGTCCTCGATCACGTCTCCCACTGCCTTGCCTGCGCAGAGTGACGTCGAGATGCCCACCAGGGTGGCCGTGCAGCGTCCGAAGTTGGGTTGCGGATCGAACTGCGGTTGCATCTGGTTGTATTCAGTCGAGATGTTCTGGCTGAAGGTATTGGAGCCCAGCCGTCCCTTCTTGGTGATGATCTGGATCACCCCGGCCGATGCGTCAGCGCCGTAGAGCGTCGCCGCCGCCGGACCTTTCACCACCTCGATGGACTCGATGTCGTCGGGGTTGAGATCGTACAGGCGGCTAACACCCTGGCCGCCGACGTTCACGCCGCCGCTGCCCCCGGACTGGATCCGTGAGTCCGCCCGTATGCCGTCTATGAAGATCAGCGGCTCGTTGGAGAGCGAGATGGAGCTGGCTCCCCGGATGCGGATCTGTTGTGCTGTCCCCGACGTGCCCGAGGACTTCGTCACGGCCACTCCCGGTACCCGCGCTGTAAGTACATCCTGAACGCTCGATACCGTACCTCGCTGGATGACCTCGGAGACGTCGATCGACGCCACCACCGCTGGCTGTGCTCGGCGCTCCGTTTCGCCGGCCGTACCTGTCACCACCAATTCGTCGAGGGCGAGCGCGGAGACCGAGAGACTGAAGTCGGCGGCGGCGGTGCCGCCGGCCGCCAGCTCCACTCGTTGCGTGCCAGCCGAGTAACCGAGCCGGATTGCTCGGACTTCCACCGTACCCGGCGGAACATTGGTGAGCGTGTATCGCCCGTCGGCGTTGGTGATCGTGCGCAACGTCGTGGCTGGAATGAAGACCTGGACGTTGCTCAGTGGCTGGCTACTGGCACGGTCCACGACGCGTCCAGTAATGGATCCTGGTGCCTGGGCAAGCAGCCCCGGCGGGAGCGCGATCACTCCTGCCACCATCAGAGTTAGACCAAACGCTACTCTCATGCTCGGTTCTCCCTGGAGGACATTGAGATGCAGCCGACGTCGAACTGCCACCAGATCGACAGGACTCCCGGGTACTCCCAGTCATGACTTGCTCGGTGAGGAGGGTCGATGCGCGCCAGTGCGCGGGTGCCATGTCCGGGAGAGGAGTTGCCTGTCCAGAGGTGTGAGCGGCGTACGGAGGGATGGCGAGAATAGCGTTCGCCGCCGGTCACCGCAAGGAGTGCGCTGATGAGCTCGTCATCCAACGCACCCTCAGTCGCCGCTATCGCGCACCGGCTTCAGTTCCAGGGTAAAACAGGTGCCGACGCCGACCGTGCTCGTCACCGTGAGGTCGCCGTCCATGCCTCGAGCCAGGTCGCGCGATATGGCGAGCCCGAGGCCGGAGCCCTCGCCCGGGCTGGACCGGGAACGACCCAACTGGACGAACGGCTCGAAGACTCGCTCCTGCTGGTCTTCGGGAATGCCAGGGCCGGTATCGCGCACGTGAAGCCTGACACTATCGGGCCCGCGCTCGCCAATCACTTCGATCCTGCCGCCAGGCGGCGTGAATCTGGTCGCGTTGGCGAGCAGGTTGAGGAGCACCTGCTGCACCTTCTCGCGGTCGGCGTGGACGGCCAGCTCTTCCGTGCTGCTGGCCCGGAAGGTGATGTCGCGGGCGAGGGTCTGCGGCTCGATGATCTCTCGCGCGTGCACGATGAGCTCGGCGACCGGCACTCGCTCCATGTGATACTCCACGCGCCCGGCGTCCAGGCGAGCGAAGTTCAGCACGTCGTTGATCAATCCCAGCAGGTGTCGCTGGCTGCGCTGGATGCGACCCAGGTCATCCAGTTGGCCAGCGGTAACCGGACCCCGCACCCCAAGTTCCAGGAGCTCGGTGTAGCCGGCTATGGCGTTGAGCGGCGTGCGCAGTTCATGACTCATGACCGCCAGAAAATCACTCTTTGCGGCGTTGGCGGCCTCGGCCTCCTGGCGCGCTCGCTCGGCTTCTGCCCGCGCGCCAGACTCCGCCGCGTACAACCTGGCTCGCTCCAGCGCCTGGCCGGCCACCTCGCCGAGTGTGGAGAGAAAATCCCGCGTCTCGGTGGTGATCTCGCGTGCTTCAGCAAAGCGAAGGGCGAGGACGGCCATCACATGCTCGCCGGTGAGAACGGGCACCACCATCATTGCCTGTGCGTCCATCTCCGACAGCACTCCCGGGTTATCGGGATACTGGTTGCGGGCATCATCCGGGGACTGGATCGCGATGATGCGACGTTGCATCACGGCATCGGGAAGGGGACGGCCGCGAAGGCAAGGGATGCGCTGGTGCGGCTGCATGGTTTTCGTGTCGACGCCGGCTGTGTAAACGAGCACCATGTGGTCGCCCTCGTCAGCGAGGACGGCCAGGACACCCCCGTCGGCTCGCACCGCTGCCGAGCCCTGTCGTACGAGCGTGCGCGCAACCTGGTTCGGAGTCACAGCCACACTCAGGGCGGCTGTGACCTGCTGGATGCGACGAGCCAGCTCTGCCGTGCGCTCGGCGCGTCTACGTTCGCGCTCGGCCGTCTCGAAGAGCCGTGCCCGCTCCATCGCCTGCGAGCCCTGCGCGATCACGGCGTGGATGAAATCCAGTTCGTCGGCGGTGAGGGTGCGCGGTGCATCAAAAAACAGGCTGAGCACGGCGTTCGGGCGCCCTTCGCGGACGAACGGGAAGGCGACGAAGAAGTCGAGTTTCGAGGCCCTGGCTGCGGCTGCCACATCCGGGAGGTGGTTCTCCTCCCACGCGGCGGGGCCGGCGAGCATCGGATAGCTGCCGGTGAGAAGGTGCGCTGCCACGGAGCCGGGCGCGGGCCGGAATCGGTGCAGCCGCTTCACCAACTGTGCTGGCAGGCCGCTGTGCGAGAGCAACACCATCTCGTCGCTCGCTTCATCGTGGATGAACACGATGCCAGCCCGCCCATGCACCATGGGTACCGCTTCACGGATGATCACGTCAGCCGCCTGGGCCGAAGTGAGCGCTTCGGTGAGACCGGCAGTTACCCACTGCAGTCGTTCGGTGCGCTCGCGGGCTGCCCGTTCCGCGGCAAACAGACGTGTGTTGTCGACCGCCAGCGCTGCCCTGTGGGCGAGTTCCAGGGCGAAGCGCAGGTCATCCTCGTCGTACTGACGATCGGTCCGACAGATCATGAAGCCGAGCACGCCCAGTATCTCACCGCGCGCGACGAGCGGCACGTTGATCATCGATCGCAGGCCCACCTCGCGCAGCATCATCAGGTGCTCATCGTCGCGGGCGATGGCCTCCAGTGTCTCATCGGTCAGGGTAGCCAGCAATTCCGGCTCTCCGGTGCGAAGTACCCGGCCGGCACCGACTCGATCGCTCACGTGCATTGGGTAGCGATCGCTGAGGTCGACGGCGATCGCTCGTTGGGCGGGCTCCGCGTGCTGGAGCGCGGTGGTGCGCAACGCGCCAGTCGGTCTCTCCGGTTCGCTGAAGGTGGCCAGGTCTGCGAAGGCTGGCACGGCCAGGCTGACGACCTGACGGATGGTCGCCGCATAATCGAGCGACGACGCCAGCAACTCGCCAGCATGGACGAGCAGCAACTGACGATCGCGGATGCGTCGTTCCATGCTGAGGTCGCGAACGTTGGCGATGCGGTAGAGTGGCTCGCCATCGGCGTCGGTGACGACGGTGGCGTCGACGAACACCGGCAACTGCGTGCCGTCCTGGCGCGCGTAGGTCGTCTCCAGCAGAACGCGCCCGTGATCGTGCACCTTGCGTACTGCCGGTCCCAATTGATGGAGTGCCGATGGGGCGTAGAGGTGCGCCAGGGGCCTGCCACGCAGTTCGCTCGGGCTGTAGCCTGTCATACGCCCGAAGGCCGGGTTGGCATCGATTATCAGTTCGGTGCGTGCATCCGTGATGAGGACGCCCTGGGCAGTGTGCTGGAAGACGTCGGCCCATCGCTGGCGCTCCTCGCGCGCCCTGCGCCACCGGGTGATGTCCTGAGCCACACCGACGACGCGAGATGGTTTGTCATCCTCGTCCACGAGCAGCCTTGCCGCAGCCGCGATCCAGCGGATGCTGCCATCCGGCCAGACTATCCGGTACTCGCCACGGAGTGTCTGGCTATCGCTGTCACCGCTGATCAGTTCCAGGAAGCTGCGGCGGGCCGACGCGCGTTCATCCGGATGGATGCGTTCGAGCCAGAGCGCGGTCGCCGGTCGAGTGTCGTCCTGATCATCGAGGGCGACCATTGCCCGAAGTCGCTCGTCGTGCGAGGAGGTTCGCGTGCGCAGATCGACCGACCAGACACCGAGGTCGGCCAGCGTCGCGGCAAGCTCCAGGCGAGCCGATGATTCCCCTAACGGATCGAGCGCGTCGTGACCTGACTTGTTACCGGACAATGGCAGGCGGGAGCAGGAGACGCGACGAATGGCGGGACGAGCCACGATGCTGTCGGTCCGCGCTGATTATCACTCGTCTTCTGCTGCCCGGCCTGCATGATGTGCGCCGCCGGTGCGTCCTTCACGGCGAGATGTCGCTGGCAGCCGCCGGCCCTTCAGGACACGTACAGGATGTCGCCGTCGGCGTCGATGCCGAGTTCCTGGTGCAGCCCGCAGACTCCGCAGATGAGTTCAGCGTGCCACACCTCGCCCAGTTCCGCGCGGAGGGCCTCAGCCGCCGGCTTCACGACCACCCGCTTGTAGCTGTATTCCAGGCAGCGCACGCAGTGATGGCTGCGCGCAATGATGAGTGCGCGCTCTTCGGATATGGCCGGACTGCTCACCCTTCGGTATCGCCTGCCGCCGTGGGATCGGTCGGGCCGTCGAAAAGTGTTCGCACCATGGCGCTCCCGCTTGCTCCGGGTGCATAGGTAACCCGCGCCGCGGAAGACGGCGCGCCGGTGCCGGAGCCGCCGGTTGAAGCCTGCTGGCCTCCGGCGCGGAGCATCTCGCGCAGTCCGCCGAGCGCGCTCATGACGCCCGTGGCCTCGCTGGGCAGGAAGATCGTCGACCCCTTGCCCTGGGCCAGATGCGGCAGCGCCTCCAGATACTTGAGTCCCAACAGGTAGGTGGCCGCCTGGCCCTCCGGGAGCGACGCCGCTATGAGCCGCACCGATTCGGCTTCCGCCGACGCCATGGCGAGCCTCGCCTCGGCGAGGCCCTGCGCGCGCAGGACCGCGGCGTCACGCTCGCCCTCGGCCTTGCGCACCTGCGCCTCCCGCTGGCCTTCCGACTCCAGGATCGCTGACTGCTTGCTCGCCTCGGCGGTGGTGACCGTCGCCCGTCGCTCACGCTCGGCGCGCATGACGAGTTCCATGGCCTGCTGGATGTCACGCGGCGGCTCGATCGTCTGCAGCTCCACGCGTGTCACGTCCACTCCCCAGCCGATGGACGCCTCCTCTATCACCTGGCGCATCCTGTTGTTGATCAGGTCACGGCTGCCCAGTGTCTCATCCAGTTCCATCTCGCCCACGATGTTCCGGAGCGTGGTACGGGTGAGTGTCTCCAGTGCGTAGGGCAGGTTCTGAACCGAATAGGTCGCCTTCTGTGGGTCGGCGACGCGGTAGTAGATGACCGCGTCGATGTCGATCGTCACGTTGTCCTTCGTGATGACCGGCTGGCTCGGAAAGTTCAGTACCTGCTCGCGAAGGTCGATACGCGTGGTGGAGCTGGCGACGATCTTCATGACCCCCACCGGAGTGGCCTCGTAGTAGCGGAGGTCGATCGACTTCGGCCGCTCGACAAACGGTATGAGGATGTTGAGGCCGGATCGCGCGAGCCGGTGGAAACGGCCCAGCCGCTCGATCACCATCACCTCCGCCTGACCCACGATCTTGATGGTGCTCGCGCCGAGGACGCCGAGCAGCACCACGATTACGAGAAGGACGATCAGTCCTGCCATTGAATGCTCCCGTTGAGAATGATTGGAAGCTATGAAGAAGATCGGTCCGGGGTCAGGGGTCGGGATCCAGCTCCAGGGTGGCGCCGGGCACGGGACAGCGGCCTCCGGCAGCCCATCCCGGGCGACCGGCCCGGGGCGACATCGAGAGGTGGCGAAGGAAGGAACTGCTCATCCTTCCTTCGCCACCTCTACCTGGCTTCTCCGAACCAGCGATCCAGCACAGTACTGGCCGGATCGCTCACTACTGTCGACTCTCTACTTCCAGTCGGCGATGAAGACGTTCGTCGAGCCTTCTTCCTTTGCGAAACGGTTGGAAGCCCAGATCAGCTTGGTACCGTCAGGGCTGAACATCGGGAAGCCGTCGAACGTGTCGTGGGTCGTGACCTGCTCCAGTCCGGTTCCGTCCAGATTCACCAGGTACAGGTCGAAGTTGCCGCTGCGCGGATCCTTGTAGTTGGACGAGAAGATGAGCTGCTTGCCGTCCGGCGTCCAGTTGGGGCCGAAGTTGGCGCCGCCGAGTTTGGTGACCTGCCGCTGATTGCTGCCGTCGGCGTTCATGACGAACAGCTCCATCTTGTTGGGTCGGATCATCCGCTGGGCGAGCAGATCCTGGTACTCCTTGAGCTCGGCCGGATCGGTGGGGTGATAGGCGCGGTAGGCGATCTGGGTGCCGTCCGGTGACCACCACGGGCCGCCATCGTAGCCGGGCGTCGTGGTGAGCTGGCGGACATCCGTACCGTCCACGTTCATCGTGTAGATGTCCAGGTCGCCGTCCTTGAGCGACGTGAATACGATCTTCTTGCCGTCCGGCGACAGGATCGCCTCGGCAGTATAGGTGTCGTAGTTCGTGAGGCGCTTCAGGTCGCTGCCGTCGGGGTTGGCCGTGTAGATGTCGTACGGGTCAATGCCCCAGACGTAGCCCTTGGACGGATCCAGCGGCGCCGGGCAGCTCTTCTCGGCCGCATGAGTGGAGGCGAAGAAGACGCGCTGGTCCCCATTGTAGAAGAAGCCGCAGGTCGTCTTCCCCTCTCCGTTGGAGATCATCTTCTCATCCGACCCGTCCACGTTCATCGTGTACATCTGGTCGCAGCTACGACCGTCACGGGTGGACTGGAAGATGATCCGTTTGCCGTCTGCGCTGAAATACGCCTCGGCGTTCTCGCCGCCGTCGGTGAGTTGGCGGATGTTGGTGAGGCGTACCTCACCCGGCTCCGGCGTGATGGAGCGTGGAAGGTCTGTCACCGTGTTACCGGTGGCGGCCGAATCGGTGTCGGTGGCGGGCGCTGGCGCGCAGGCAACGGCTGCCGTCACCAGGACGGCAGCCAGGGTGCGGGAAATTGTTGACATGACTGTAAAATACACAGACGACAGTGAAAGCGGGATCAGGAGGAACCGACCGACACCATGGCTGGATTACGGCTGCGAGCGTTCGATCGAGGCCAGGGCAAACAGGTCCTTCTGGGTACTCCCCTTGCGGAGTACCTCGAGCGCCTTCTGGAACTGTGGATCGCGCTCCAATTCGCGTCGGCGCGATTCGGAAGCGCCGAAGGAAGTCTCGGCGACCCGGCGGGCAACCCACAGATCCACGAAGCCTATGCCGCTGTCGTACACCGCCCGGTCCACCGTCACGCCGTTCTTCGCCAGACGGTCGTAGATCTCGTCGCGCCAGGCCTGGGTCACGGTGAAGTCGGGCTGCACCTTCCCCTTCTGGTCGTAGGCGAAGGCCGCCACGACCGTGAAGAAATCCTGGATCTTGGGCGCCAGGGTCTTCGCCAACTCCTGCTCGGCGGTGGTGAAGGTGTCGGGGGCGACGTGCAGGTCGGGGGTGATCGCTCCGCCCCCGTAAACGACCCTGCCGGCGTCGGACTTGTACTCCGGACGCAGCTTCTTCAACGAATCGGCCGGGAGAGAATCCGGATAGACCTCCACGAACCGGCCGTCGGGAAGGAGCTTCCGCTCCTTCTGGATGGAGCGACCGACCGGGGTGTACCACTTGGCAGTTGTCAGCTTGACCGCGTAGCCGCCGTCCAGCGGGAAGAGCGACTGCACCAGTCCCTTGCCGAAGGACGTCTCGCCGATGATCAGGGCCCGGTCATGGTCCTGAAGTGCGCCGGCGACGATCTCGGACGCCGAGGCGCTGCGGCCGTTGACGAGCACGACGAGCGGGATGTCCGGGGCCAGTGGGCGTCCCCGGGTGGCGAAACTCTGGTCAGGCTGGCCGCGGCCGCGGACACTGAGGATCTCCTGCCCCGGGTGCAGGAACAGGTTGCTGATCGCCAGCGCCTGCTCCAGGTAGCCGCCCGGGTTATCGCGGAGGTCGATGACCAGCGAGCGCGCTCCGGCGTTCTGGACCGCCGTCACGGCCTTCGCCACTTCCTCACCGGAGGTCTCGTTGAAACCATCCAGGAGCGGGATGTAACCCACGTTCCCGAACTCGAGAGTGTAGGGAACCGCCGGGATGTGGATGATCGCCCGGGTGAGTTCCATCTTCATGGGTGTCGGGACTCCCGGCCGGCCGAAGCTCACCGTGACCCTGGTGCCCGGCTCACCCTTCAGGATGTCGGACACCTCCTGGGAAGACATCCCGAGAGCGTTCACCGTGTCGATCTGCACGATGATGTCGCCGGCCTGCACTCCTGCCTTCTGTGCCGGCGTGTTGGGGAACACCTTCATGATGCTGATGCCGCGCCCCTGAACGGGCTCGATCTGCATTCCCAACCCGCCGTAACGGCCACCGGTGTTCTGCTGGAACTGCGCCAGTTGCTTGGGCGTGTACAGTTCGCTGTACGGGTCCTGCAGTTCCTCGATGAGACCGCGAGCGGCCTTCTCGTACAGGGGGCCGACACCGACAGTGTCCACGAAGCGCTGGGAGACGAGGCTGATGACCTGATCGAACAGTCGCGCGCCATCCCGGCTCTCACGCTCCTGCAGGACAAAGCCACCTGCCACGAGCGGCACGATTACGGCCGCCACGATGGCGGTGCGAAGTCGACGATGCATGCGGATCCAGCCTCGGAAAGAATTGACGCCGTAAGTTACAAGCTAGATACAGGCCAGGGGGCCTGGGAGTTCCCGGTTGTCGTTCGGCAACGGAGCATGGAACGCGCCGTCGGTCAACCCTGGCCGTCGGAGCGATCGGTCGCCGTACGTCCGGGGGTGTACGTCAGACACCACGTCCGACCCTCCTGACGGATCCGCGCCCGGTCCACGATTCCCGCCTCGATGAGCTGTTCGTGGGCCGGCTCCAGGACCCGCAGGAGGTGTGATGGATAACGCTGGGCGAGTGGCAGCAGTTCGGCAAGCCGCTCCAGCTCTATCTCGTATACGGCCGTACCCGGTTCGACGCTGGCGGCGATCAGCCTGTACAGGCGCCGCGCCACCGCTGAGCCCAGGGCGAGGTACTTGCCAAGGATCAGTGTGCTGGTCTGTCCCGCGGCAAGGTTGCAGCGAATCGCCTGCCCCAGGGTTGCCCTCACATCCCCGGGTTCGCCGCCGGACATCCCGGGAAATAGCGACAGTTGGCCGCGCTCGGCTGCCCTCCGTCGTTCTATGACGACCGAAGCGAGGATACTGAAACGACAACGACCAGAGTCATCCACCACGATCCCCGGCGACTCGTAGATTCCCTGCGATTCGAGCGTCGTGCGCTCCAGCCGGACAAGGCTGCTGCGCAACAGCTCGTAGCTCCGACCGTCCACCTTGCGACCGATCGCCCTCAGGAATGCGTGCAGGGTGAAGGTCAGCCCGCCATCGGCTGGCGACCCCGCATCCAGGAATCGTCTCAGGAGTTCCACGTACACGTCCTGATCGAACGTCCCCGGCAACCGATCCCCCGGGCTGGGGAGCACGCGCCATCGCCCGCCAGCTTCGGTGGCGAGAGAGATGGCCGCGGCGTCGGCCGAGTCGCTGAGGCGGAAGAGTGGCAGGCGCTCGAGCATGCGGTCGAGAACCACCGTCCGCCCGGTCACCCGCCGCCGCGGAGCACTGTGCATCATGGAATAGTGGGGGGACGGGACGGCGCTGGCAAACAGGCAATCCGTTCCGACACCGGCCGACGCGGCCGTCGAACCCGAGGGGCCAGCGGCAACCCCGGTCCGAACTCGCCATCAAACCTCGTTCGGTAGTGCTGGTCATGTCAGAACGCCATAACCGCCAGTCCGATCAGCCCGCGCCACCGGTGCGCCCGCTCGTCCGCGCGCTGCTCCTTTCCTTCGGCGTGCTTGTCGTCGCTCTCTTCTTCCTGATCGGGATCCTCAGTGTCACCCGCGACACGCCGGTAAACAGTGTCCGTACGCTGGACGGGGGGCGGTTGCCGTCGCTGACTGACTCCCTCTTCCAGCGCACGATGCAGATGTATACCGGGCTGGGCCTGCACGAGGGCAACATCGTCGAACCTCTGGCGAATGGTAACGGCACCTATCCGATATTCTGGGCCGACCTGCGCAGTGCCCGCCGCACTCTCACCGCGCAGTTCTATTTCTCCCAGCCCGGAGCGGTGGCCGACACGCTGTCCGCCATCCTGATCGAGCGCCGCCGCGCCGGCGTACGGGTCCTCCTCCTCCTCGACGCATTCGGTTCGCGACCGCTCAAGGGAGACTGGGTCGAGCATCTACGCGACGCCGGGGTGGAGGTGGCCTGGCTCCGGCCACTGCACTGGTACACGCTCCACAAGGCCGATGAGCGCTCGCACGTCCGCGCCATCATAGTGGATGGCAGGGTGGGCTACACCGGGGGCTTTGGCCTGGCCGACTACTGGCTGGGCGATGGACGACACGAGAACCAGTGGCGGGAGGCCAATGTGCGGGTGCAGGGGCCGGCGGTGGCCCGGTTGCAGGCGGCCTTCGCCGAGGGCTGGGCAGAAGCGACGGGTCAACTACTGGTGGGCGACGACTTCTTTCCGCCGACCGCGTTCGAACCGGTGGGCGCGGTGCGCGCCGGAGTACTGCACACCGCGCCCACCGTGGGCAGTACGTCGGCCGAGCGTTTTCTCGCCCTCACCATCGTGGGCAGCAGGAAGCGGCTCTTCATCAGCAACGCCTACTTTGTCCCTGGCGACGAGTTCAGCCGCCTGCTCGTTGATGCCGCAGGCCGTGGAGTGGACGTGCGTGTGCTCACCGCCGGACCGCGAACCGACGTGAAGACCACTCGCTACGCATCCCGTTACCGCTACGAGCAGCTCCTGACTGGCGGCGTACGAATCTTCGAGTACCAGCCGACGAACATTCACGCCAAGACGATTGTGGCCGATGGTGTCTGGAGCGCCATCGGCTCGATGAACTTCGACAACCGCTCCCTGGCCTTCAACAACGAACTGATGCTCACCTCGCTGGACAGCGTGGTGGGAGCTCGGATGGACTCCGTCTTCATGGCGGACCTCCCCTTCGCGCATGAGATCCGGCTGGTCGAGTTCCGTCGCCGTGCCTGGCGTGAACGGCTACTGGAATGGGGCGCCAACCTGGTCTGGCGAGTGCTCTGACCGCGCCGCGCGCCGCACCTCCGGCCGGCCGCCGGCTGTCTACGGTCTGCCGATGGCGGCACGAACCGCCTCGCGCATGAGCACCAGCCGGTCGCCGTGCGCGGCCGGTGAGTCCTCACGAACGTGGAGTTCGATGCCATCGGCCACGGCGAGCCGGCGCCAACTGTGCGGGGCGTCGTCGTCCGTGGCGAGTGCCGCGGTATCGGCGCCCACGCCCAGGGTGGGCGAGAGTGATTGCGCGACACGTCGCTCCAGGATGTCGCCACTCACCTCGTGCAACTCTTCCTTGATCTCCGCCAGCGTGCGCCCCTCCCGCTGACGGATCTTGATCGCCAGCAATTGCAGCAGGTGGCGGTAGTTGTAGGTAGCCGCGGTACCCGTCCCTTCGGGCCGGTCCAGGAGGCCGTTGGCGACATAGAACCGGATCGCACGAGCGCTCGGCGCAGCGCGCGCAGACGCGTTGGTGGGCCGCAGCCCGGCGGCGTCGGTCAACGAGGAAGCGTGCGCGGCCAGGCCGCGGGCATTCCAGGGGGCATGGCGCGCGTGAGCACGCAGGAGGGCAACGGGTGAGTCGGCCATGTGGCGTACAATAACCGCAAGGTGGCGTGCCGGCGAGAGATGCCAGCGACCGATGCGCATCGAGCACCAACGGCTGGAGAGTGCCGGCGGTCCATCGATTGACCGGCCAGAGCTCCTGTCGCTAGGCCGTGGCGAGGAATCTCTTCAGCAGCTCTCCCACTTCTTCCGCGCGCTCCAACTGCGGCAGGTCGCCCGCGCCATCGAGAATGGCAACGCGGAGGTCGCGCTTGATGGCGCGGTAGCCGAAGGATTCCTCGGCCGGGTTCAATTCTGCCTGCGCGCCCCACAGGAGCATGGTCGGCTGGAGAAGTCGGCGCAGGGCCGGCCTGACATCGAGGTTGAGTCGGTTGGCGAGCCAGGCGGATGGGGCATGCTTCGCGCCTGGCAGGTGAGTGGTAGCGAAGGCCGCTTCGAGCAGCTCATAGTCCACCAGTGCGTCGCGGTGGTAACTCTCGTCCAGCGCCGATCGAAGCGCACCGCGACTCACCCGGGCATTCCAGGCTGCCGTTCCGATGATCGGTGCGTTCACCAGCCGACGGCCCGCATCGTCCATGGTGGTCGGACGTTGACGCAGACGAGTGAGCCCTGTCGGTGCGACGAGCGCGATGAGCGGGAAACGCGCCGGGTCGCTGGCCGCCAGTTCCGCCGCGTATGCACCGCTCAATCCGGCACCCACCAGTGCCACGGGTGTGCCCACCACACGCCGGGCGAAGTCCGCGATGAGGGCAAGGTAGAGGCGGGCTGAGTACGCCACCCGCGGTCGATCGGAGTGACCGAAGCCGAGCAGGTCCAGGGCATGAACGGTGTAGTGCTCGGCGAGCGCTGGCGCGACGTCGCGCCACTCGACGCTCCAGTTCCAGAGTCCGATCGAGTGCAGCAGGAGAACGGGGGGGCCGCTGCCGGCGATGTGATGGGCGATCCGGTGACCGCGCCATTCCATGCGGCCTCCGTCGCTCGCGAACGGTGGGGCGAGTACGGATGCGCCACGGCTGGCCAGGGCGCTGTAAGCCGCCGCTCCGCCCAGTGCGGCGCCGCCGGAGATGAGAAAACGTCGCCACCTGATGGTCATGGAGGTTGAAACTGCTGGCGTGCGGCGGCGGGCGCAATGCGGCCTGGCGGAGCGGGGTGGAGAAGGGTGGGTAGCGGCGAGTGGGGGGGGGCCCCCCGGGGGGGGGGGGGGCCCCCGGGGGGGGGGGGGGGCCGCGGGGGGTGGGGGGTGGAGACGGGTGGTTAGCCACGTGGGGCGCCGCACCCGGGGGGTTGCGGCGCCACTCGTCGTGTTGCCGACGGCGCCGGTATTGGCGCTGATGGGGAGGAGGAAGCCCTTCGCGCCGCCGCCGGCGGGTGGTCCGGTTCGTCGCCGTCTAGCGCCGGCGGCCAGCGCGCTTGCTGCTGGCGCGCTTGACCACGGCACCACGCCTTGCCGCGCCTGCCTTGCGGGCGGTGGCCTTCTTCGCCGTCGTCTTGCGAGCGGTGGTCTTCTTCGCTGGCGCCTTGCGGGCGGTGGCCTTCCTTGCCGTCGTCTTGCGAGCGGTGGACTTCTTTGCCGTCGCCTTCCGGGCGGTGGTCTTCTTCGCTGGCGCCTTGCGGGCAGTGGCCTTCTTCGCCGTCGCCTTGCGAGCGGTGGCCTTCTTAGCCGTCGCCTTGCGGGCGGTGGACTTCTTCGCCGTCGTCTTGCGAGCGGTGGACTTCTTCGCCGTCGCCCTCCGAGCGGTGGACTTCTTCACGGCTGCCTTCCGAGCGGTCTTCTTCGCCGTCGCCTTGCGCGGGGTGGCCTTCCTGGCGGCCGCCTTCCGGGTGGCCTTCTTCGCGGTGGCCTTCTTCGCGGTGGCCTTCTTCGCGGTGGCCTTCTTCGCGGTGGCCTTCTTCGCGGTGGTCTTCTTCGCGGTGGTCTTCTTCGCGGTGGTCTTCTTCGCGGTAGCCTTCTTCGCGGTAGCCTTCTTCGCGGTGGTCTTCTTTGCCGCGCCCTTCTTTGCGGTGCTCTTGCGGCTGCCACTCTGCTTCCGCGCGGCCTTGGGGGTGGCGGTTTCCATCGTCGTCTCGGGGCTCAGCGTGCTCTCGTCCATGGTGTCTCCTTGTGTACCGGCAGTGTTCGGCGCCGAGGCCGCGGAAATCGCGGGCGCGCCTACGGTGTCGAGTGCTTCCTCCTCCAACTCGTCCCCGTCGCCCCGGCTGCCGGCGACGTCGAGCTCCGTCTCGTAGTCCTTCTCCTCCGATTCCTCCGGGTCGTCTGACTCGTCGGGATCGCCCTCCTCCTCGTCCTCCTCATCCTCCTCGTCGTCCGTGCTGTCCCACAGACTCTCGGACTCAGGCCGGCGGATTCTACCTGCCCAGCCACTCTCGTCGTCGTCATCGTCGTCATCATCGAACGACCCGCCACCGCCATAACCCAGATCTTCCTCGTCGTCGTCCCCATCAGAGAACTGCGGCGCTGCGAACAACGTGTAGTCATGCGGCATGACCGTCTCCCGTGAAAAGTGTCGCCAGCGTGTCACCACAGCTGTTCGCGGCCTGTCCATCCCGTACATCGGCGTTGCGCGCCTCTCCCATGCCGCACACGGTATGCCTCATGCCTCGCTCAGCGGCGCATGCACGCACATGCTCGCGCACACCCAATACCATTCGCCGCGCCCGTCGTCAAGCGTCAGGACGCGGAAGCGCGCGAAAAGTAAAGCGTGCGAGGGCCGCGCGGGAGGTATGACGACAAACAAAAGGGAGAGCGATATCTGTCCGCTCTCCCTTCCGAGATGCTCCCGGCGTGCTTGCAACAGGCTCAGTCGCCGGCCGGCGCGGGCGCCAAACCTGGCGTTTCGCCACGGCGTCGACGCGAACGCAGCCAGGCCACGGCATCGTCGAACAGCGTGTATACCACGGGAACCACGAACAGCGTGAGCACGGTCGAGGTGATCAGCCCACCGATCACCGCACGCCCCATCGGGGCTCGCTGCTCGGCGCCCTCACCGATCGCGATCGCCAGCGGCAACATGCCGAAGATCATCGCCGTCGTCGTCATCAGGATCGGCCGCAGGCGCACGCGCCCGGCGCTCAGCAACGCCTCCCGTTGACTGTGCCCCGACTCCCGCTGCTGGTTGGTGAAGTCGATGAGCAGGATGCCGTTCTTGGTCACCAGCCCCATGAGCATGATGATCCCGATCATCGTGAAGATGTTCAGGTTGCCACCCGTGATGAGCAGCGCCAGAGCCACGCCGATGAAGCTGAGCGGAAGCGCCAGCATGATCGCCAGTGGCTGCAGGAACGATCCGAAGAGAGACGCCAGGATGAGGTAGATGAAGACGACCGCGAGTATGAGTGCTTCCAGCACGTAGGCCTGGGTCTCCTCGAGGTTCTGCACGTCGCCCTTGAACACTGTCCGATAGCCGGCCGGCAGTCCCACCGAATCGATGGCCGCTCGCGCTGATCTGGCCACATCGCCCATCGCGTATCCGGGTAGTATGCCGGCGGAGATGGACACCTGGCGCTCGAGACTGCTGCGCTCGATCTGCTGCGGACCGGTCCCGGCGGTCACCGTCGCCACCTGCCCGAGCGGTATGGCTGCCGCCCGGCCGGTACGGAGATCCACGTTCGTGCCCTGGATGACGATCCCCGCCACGTCGTCCACCGACGTGCGCATGGAGTCGGGATAGACCACGATCACGTCGTGGCTGTAGCCGAGTGGATCCTCCCACTCGGTCGCCCGCTGCCCGGTGAACAGGGGCTGGAGGGTTCCCGCGATCGTCGCCAGGCCGAGCCCTGCCGCCCACGCCTGCTCGCGATCCACATGTACGTCCAACTGGGGCACGTCGCCCTCGTCGCTCGATGTCGGCTCGGCCATGCCGGGAACATCGCGCATCGCTTCCAGGACCTGTTGCGCGGCGATCTTCAACCGCGTCGGCTCCGGGCCCTGGACGTTGATCTGGATGGGCTGGCGGTAGCCACCGAAGATGGTCGGAGTACCGGTGATGTTCGCCCGCACTCCCGGGATCCTCTGCAACTGACCGCGGAGCGCGGTCTGGATGTCCTCCTGCGTGCGCTTGCGACTGGCCTTCGGGGTCAGCTTCACGAAGACCCGACCGTTGGTGGGCGTACCACTGAAACCGCCGCCGATCGAGGTGTAGGTGAACGCCACTTCCGGCTGCTCGCGCAGGTAGCCAGCCAGGGCGCGGCCGCGCTCCATCGTGTAGTCCAGGCTGGAGCCCGGCGGCGTGCGGTAGTTCACGTTGAACTCGCCACCGTCAAAGTCGGGCATCCAGGTGAAGCCCAGCCGCGGCACGATGGCCAGCGCGATGGCCACCGAGACGCCGGCGGCGATGAGGACGGTGGGCCGATGATCGAGTGCCCAGTCCAGCCAGTGCGGATAACGGTTCACCAGCCGGTCGAACTGCACATTGAAGGCACGCGCCCAGTGCCGCGGGGACAGGTAGCGAAACCGTCCGCGACTGGCGACCCCATGGCCACCGGCTTCCTTGTTGTGCTCCACCTCCGGGTCCGGCCACACGCTGGAGAGCATGGGGTCCAGGGTGAAGGAGACGAACAGCGAGACGAGCACGGCCGCCGCCACCGTCACCCCGAACTGGAAGAAGATCTTGCCGATCTGGCCGCCCATGAAGGCCACCGGGATGAACACGGCAATGACGGCGAACGTCGTGCTCACCACCGCCAGCCCGATCTCGCTCGTCCCCTCCCTGGCCGCCGTGTGGTGATCCTTGCCCATCTCCAGGTGCCTGACGATGTTCTCGCGCACCACTATCGCGTCGTCGATCAGCAGCCCGATGGCCAGCGAGAGGGCGAGCAGCGTCATCGTGTTCATGGTGAAGCCGAACAGCCACATGGCGAAGAAGGCCGAGATGATGCTGATCGGCAGGGCCAGCCCGGTGATGACGGTGGAGCGCCAGGAGTTGAGGAAGAAGTAGATGATGATCACGCAGAGCATCGCGCCCAGCACGAGCTCGTGCTGCACCGCTTCCAGCGAGGCCTTGATGCGTCGTGAGTCGTCGCTGACCTTGATCAACTGCACGTCGGCCGGTAGTTCCTGCTGCAGTTCCTCCAGCACCGCGCTCACGCGGGCGGCGACGTCGACCGTGTTGGATCCGGAGATCTTGAGCACTTCGAGCGATACCGCTGGCGTACCGTCCAGCATGGCCGCGCTGCGCGGCTCGGCCACCCCATCCACCACCCGCGCCACGTCACCTATGCGCACGGGTGAGCCGTCGCGTACGGCCACCGTGATGTCGGCGAACGCCTTCGGGTCCACTATGCGACCGGTGACGCGCACCAACCGCTCGGAATCCCCACGGCGCACGCGGCCGGCTGGCACATCCTGGTTCTCGCGCTGCAGCGCCGCCATCACCTGAGGTGGCGATATCCCGTAGGCTCGCATCGCCGTCGGGTCCAGCTCCACCCTGATCTGCCGCTCGGCGCCACCCACTATGTTCACGCCGCCCACACCGGGTATCGCCTCCAGCCGCGTGGAGATGACCTCGTCCGCCATGTCGGTGAGTTCGCGCAGCGGACGCTCCCCGCTCTGTGCGGCGATCGACATGATGGCGCGGTCGTTCGGGTCGAAGCGGAGGATGGTCGGATCCTCCACGGTCTGCGGGAGCTGGCGACGCAGGCGCGCGACCTTGGCCTGCACGTCCTGCAGCGCGTCGCCCACCTTGACCCCGAGTTGCAACCGAACCCGGACCATCGAGCTCCCTTCACGCGAGGTGGATGTCACCTCGTCCAGCCCCTGGACGGTGTTCAGCGCCTGCTCGATGGGCCGAGATACCTCCCGCTCCACCACTTCCGGCGAGGCACCGGGATAGGCGGTCTGCACCATCACGATGGGGTAGGACACATCGGGATACTCGTCCACGGCAAGCCGCTTGAGCGCCACGGTGCCGAGCACGACCAGCGCCACCATCATCATGGTGGCGAATACCGGCCGCTTGATCGAGACGTCGGAGAGGAACATGGAATGCGGGGTGGTGAGACAGGGCTTCGAGCGTTCTACAGGTTCTGCATGCTGCGAGGTTGGAACGAACTGCTCGTCGGGCTGGCCTACTATCTGGAGTCAGGGCGCCTGGCAAGCGAGTCGGGTGCGGCTCCCACGGAGTCCCGTCCGGGGGAAGGCGTCTCGCGCTCTCCCAGGATCTGCACCAGCGAGCCGACCCCGATGGAGCCAACGTTGCCAACCACCACGCGGTCGCCACTGGCGATTCCGTCGGTGATCTGGGCGACGCCGCGAACGCCATCCACTATGCCCACCTGAACCTCGGCGCGTTCCAGCCGGTCGCCGTTTATGCGGTAGACGAATGGTGGTTGGTTGTCGCCCGACTGCCGGATGGCGGAGACTGGGACGAGCACCGCGTCGTTGATGACCTGCCCGATGATCTGGCCGGTGGCGAAGGTGTTTCCCTTCAATCGTCCGCCCGGGTTGGATACCTGAACGTAAACAGTCACGGCACGGGTGGCCGGGTTGACGATCGGGCTCACCCGCGCGACGCGTCCGTCCAACCGCTGGCCATCGGCCACGAAGCGCACCGGTTGACCCGGTCGGATCTCGTTGGCCATACGTGCCGGGACGTCGGCGCGGAGCTCCAACTGGTCGTTGCGCACGACGGTGAACATGGCGGCACCGCGAGCGACATGCTCGCCGCGCTCCACCATTCGCTGTCCGACGACGCCGGCTGTCGGGGCGAGCACACGGGTGTCGGATTCCTGGCGACCGGTGCTGCGCAACCGCGCATCGGCGGCAGCCAGGCGGGCCTCGGCAGCGATCGCGTCCTGCTGGGCAGCGCGAGCTGCCTGCTCCGAGATGGCGCCGGCCAGAAACAGTTCCTGAGCCTGTTCGGCGTTCCACTTCGCGGTCGTCAACGCGCTCACGGCCGCTGCGCGATCCGCTTCGGCACTGGCCCGGTCGCTCTCCTCCTGGGTGGACTCGAAGCGAGCGAGCAACTGACCCTGGCTCACCCGATCGCCCTCCCGCACGAGCACCGACTCCAGGTTACCCTCCAAGCGCGCCCGCACTGTCACCTCCTCGATCGGGGTGAGATCGCCCGTGAGCGCTGTCCCGGCTTCTATGGAACCGCGCTCGGCGACCGCCACGTCGGTGGCGGCGAGCACGACCGCTGCTGAACCGCGTCCTCCCGGTCCGCCCGGGCCACCACCGCCACTCCGCTGGCTGGCGGCCACTCCCGCGCCCGCGGGGCCGGGTCGGGCGGAGGCATCGTCCCCGCCGCAACTGGCGGCCGTGGCTACGAGCGCGACGAGGAGTGCTGCGGAGCGGGCGTCAGCGGGTCGTGGGAGTCGAGAGAGGAGCATCAGTTGGTGGCACGGATGGGGAAGGCGCGTCGCCGGCCGCGGGAAGGGTCGGTATGGGTCGGCCCTCCGCTCGCGCCAGTTCGGCGGCCGCAAGATACAGGTCGACGGCGGCACGGGCGGCGTTCACCTGGGCTGTCAGTCGCAGGAGCTGGGCATCGCTCGCTTCGAGCTGGGTTCCCAGCCCGCGGGTAAAGCGGAGAGAGGCGAGTCGGTAGGTCTCGTCGGCCTCGTCGACCGTCTGTCGCTGGGCGGCGTAGGTCGCTCCGGCGCGCTCGAGTTGGCGGCGGGCACGGGCGATCTCCACCGCGACGGCTTCGCGCTCCTGGTCCAGTTGCAGGTCGGCGATGCGCGCCTGGGCCTGCGCCACCTGGATGTTGGCGCGTGTCCGCAGCCCGTCAAAGAGGGGCCAGCTCACGGCGACCTGCAGGGAGCGGTCGGAGAACCATCCCCCGTTCTGCTGCGTGCAGACCCGGTCCGGGGCCGACCCCGGTGGGCAGGGCACCGGGTCCAGCCGGCCAATCTGGGTCGGCACATTCTGGAAGAAGCCGCCAGGCGGAAAGGCCAGGTAGCCGATGGTAGCTGCGATGGAGACAGTCGGGAGGAGTTCGGCACGGGCGACACGCACGCTGAAGTGACGCGCCTCGGCGGTCAGGCGGGCCGCCTGCACGCTGGCCCGCTCATCGACCGCGCGACCAGCCGTCTGGCCAGTCGGGTCAGCGACCTGTCCTCGTGGCGCGGGTCCAATGCTCACCGACGCCACGGCGGCGGCCACCGCCTCTCCATCCAGAACGGTGGTCAATCGCACTGGTTGTTCCAGCGGCAGGTTGAGCAGTCGCTTCAGCTCGATCAGGACCAGGTCGCGATCGTTCCTTGCCTGGATCGCCAGCGGCTCCAGGTTGGCCCGCTCCACACGCGCGCGAAGGACGTCGTAGCGAGCCGCTCGCCCGCCGCTCTCCAACTGCTGTACCTGCGCCAGCCGGTCGGAAGCGAGCGCGAGGTTGCCCTCCTGGATCGCCACCAACCGATCGGCCAACAAGGCACCCAGGTAGGCACGCTGGACAGCCAGCGTGACCGAACGGCGCGTCTCCTCGGCGGTGAGGACGGCGGCGTCGCCAATGCGGTTGGCGGCACGGGCGGCCGAGACCACTCGTCCGCCCTGGAAGAGCGTCTGCGAGAGGTTGACGCCCGAGTTGTAGGTGTTGGATTGGCCGAAGATGGAACCGACGGCCTGCGCGCGGGCGTTCTCCAACTGGTGCGAGTACGTGCTCGACAGCCGCAGTTGTGGCAGCGCCGTGGCTCGTGCTCCGACCATCTGGGCACGGGTGACGTCCACCTGGGCGCCGGCAAGTCGTACCTCCTCGCCGACCTGGAGGGCGCGACCGACGGCGGCGTCGAGAGACAGGGAAATGGTGTCGCCCACCAATGGCGCCGATGGCGATTGAGCTGGGAGCGACGGCGCCGCGCAGAGCGCGGCGCACACGGCAATCTGCGCCGGGAAGGCAGGCGCGAGTCTGAATGGTCGGACCTTCATGGTGTTCGTGGTACGCCGCAAAAGTGGAAAACGTTGGTCCGGCAGGCCTTCCACGACCATGAATTACCCATCCCGTACCGCTGCCCTACGAGTCGTCGACTTCGATGAGGAGGGTCGCGTGCTGGCGCTCAACCACCGCGCGCAGGGCGGCGAGCACGGCTGGATCCACCAGATGTCGCTGTTCGCTCTCCAGGAAGTCGAGCGTCGCCTGTGGTGTCAGCGGTTCGCGATACGGACGGAGCGAGGTGAGGGCATCGAAGGCATCACACGCGCCGAGGATGCGGCCGCCAAGGGAGATGGCCTCGCCGGCCAGACCCCGGGGATAGCCGTGCCCGTCCCAATGCTCATGGTGGTCCTGCACATACTGCAACCCGGCTCCTATGATGTGCCGCAGTGGGGCCAGGATCTCCACGCCCACGCGCACGTGGTCCTTGACGTGTTCGTACTCATCCGGGTTCAGTTTTCCCGGCTTGTTCAGCACCTCCTCCCGCACGCCGATCTTCCCCACGTCATGAAGCCGGCCCGCCAGCCGGATGTCCTCCACCAGTGCTGGCGGAAGCCCCATCTCCTCGGCAACCGCCGCCCCCAGGTCCGCGACGCGCTGCGAATGGCCGCGCAGGTAGACGTCCTTCGCCTCCTGCGCGTTGATGAGCGTCTCCACGATGTTCACCGTCAGGGCTCGCAGTGCAGCCTTCTCCTGCTCCAGCTCGAGCGTGCGCGAGGCGACTTCCGCCCGTATGTGTCGCTCCATCTGACGACGGTCCATCGCCCGCTGTCGGCGCAGCAGCACGCGCTGCATGGCGCCTTCCAGGTCGCTGAGTTCGATCGGCTTCATCAGGTAATCCATCGCCCCGCCAGATAGCGCCTCGGTGGCCGTGGGCGCGTCGTTCACGGCGGTCAGCATCATGATCGCCACGTCCTCGTCCAGTTCGAGCGCCAGCGGCACCAGTTCCACACCGCTCATGCCGGGCATGCGCACATCGCAGAGCACCACCGCGTACGGCGACTCGGTGAGCAGGGCCAGCGCCTCCGCCGCCCCGGACGCGGTGTGGACCAGGTACCCGCGAGTGCGCAGGAACCTGGCGAGGGCGAGACGGATCGTCTCCTCGTCGTCCACCACGAGCACACGTGGCGGCCCTGCGTCACCGTCAGTGGGGGCGGACGGTGGACTGACGTGAGCCGGTGCGTCGCTCATGATCTCAGGCCTGCGCCATTCGTTCGCGGCGGCGACGGGAGCGTGATCCGGAATGTGGTTCCCCGGCCAACCGTACTCTCTACTGTTATGCCGCCGCCGTGCGCCTGGACAATGCCGTAGCTCACGCTCAGCCCGAGACCCGTGCCAACACCCGGTGGCTTGGTGGTGAAGAATGGCTCGAAGACATGACGCTGTGTCTCTGTATCCATCCCCGCACCGGTGTCGGCAATCTCGACTATCACCTGCTCTTCCTCGGCTCGCGTGCGCAGCGTCAACCGACGCTCCTCCGTATCATGCATGGCGTATTCGGCATTCACGAACAGGTTGAGCAGCACCTGCTGCAACCTCTGCTCATCGGCAATGACCAGTGGAGCGTCGGGGGCAAGGTCGAAGTCCACGGTGATATTCTCCGTCCGCAACGTGTAGGTGCGCAGACGCAGGGTGAGCTGGACCAGCGAGTTCACATCCACCTGGTCGAATTGCGCATCGGTCTTCCGGGAGAAGAGAAGGAGATCGCGGATGACGCTTCCCGCCCGGTCGGCCTCTCGCTTGATCAACCGCACCGACTCATTCTGCTCCTCGGTCAGCGCTTCTTCAAGCAGCAGTTGGGCGAAGGCGGAGATGCCGGTAAGCGGATTGTTCAGCTCATGCGCGACTCCCGCGACGAGCGAGCCCAGCGCGGCGAGCTTCTCGTGCTGGCGGAGCTGTTCGGAAACCCTGCGCTCCTCGGTCAGGTTGCGCACGCCCAGCACCTCGCCAACCAGCTTGCCGTCGTCGTCCCGGATGGGCGCCCTGGTGACGCTCACCGGGAAGGCACTGCCGTCACGCCGATGGTGCAACAGCGGCGTGTCGGGCACCACTGGTACCGAACCACTGTGGCCGGACGGCCTGCCCCGATCGCTGGCGGATGCAGTCGGTGCGGCGACTGTGGCCGGGGACTGGACGCCCACCACCTCTTCCACCCGGAGTCCGCTGAGCTCATGCTGGAGGTAACCGTACTCTCGTGCGGCTGCCTCGTTGGCATATCGTACGTGGCCGTCGGGATCCAGCACGAGCACGGGCTGATCCATTGTCGCCAGGGCCGCCGCCAGCATCCGCTCGCGCTCCATCCGTCTGCGTTCCTCCTCGTTCAGCAGGAGCACGTCCAGCGCGAGCGCGAGCGGTGCGGCCAGCCTCAGCAACGCTTCGCGGCTCTCGGCGGTCAGGGTGGTTCCGGTAGGAGTGCCGGAGACCAGCATGCCGATGACGCGCTCACGAGCGACGAGCGGGACTAGCTGACCAGCCATCCTGGGTTGCTCGATCTCGGGACTGGGCAGGACGGCGACGGTGAGGTCGGCCAGTTCGGTCAACTCCGGCGGACGGAGTAGCCGAGCCAGGCTCTGGGTTGTGGGCCGTATGGCGCCCTGATAGGGTCGCCCCACGCCCAACGTGCCAACATACTCCAACTGGTCGCCCCTGATGACCGCCAGCGCCTTGCCCAGGCTGGGCACCACACGCTCGACCACGGCGAGCAGGTCATCGGCTACCTCCCGCACGGTGGATGCCCCGAGGGCCACCCGGGCGATCTCTGCGGAAGCCTCGGCAAGCTCACGTTCCCGCTGTTCAGCGCCGAACAATCGCGCCAGCTCCAGGGCCGCGCCGGCCTGACGGGCGATGATCGCAACGAGTTCGGCGTCGTCGAGCGAATAGGCGTCGGCGCGATTCGATTGGACATGGAGCACGCCGAGCGCTCGCGACCCGTGACGAATCGGGGCCACGATACCGGCCTGGGCGCGGTGCCGCTCGCCGCCCGGTCCCGCCTGGGTCGCCGAACTCCAACTCCACGTGGGCGGCCGCTCGCGCAGTGGCATGTCGCGGCGACAGGCCTCGGCGGCCACGGCGTCGCGCCCGGTTGAATGAGGTATCGACTCCGGAGCCAGTCGCCGTCCGTCAACCACCACGTAGTGCGGCTCGAAGGTGGCAGCCTCGGCATCAGCGGCCAGGACGGCGAACGCTGGTGCGTCCACCACGGACGCGACCGCACGCTGCAACTCGGCGTAGACCTCGTCGATGTCGCTGCGGGCGATGGCCTGCTGAACGCGTGCCACGGCCATGAGCCGCGCCGCGCGCTGCTCCAGATCCGAGACCAGTACCGCGTTGCGCATGGCCATGGAGACCTGTCGGGCGAAATCGACCAGCAGATGTCGCTCCTCGACCTCGAATCTCTGCCGACTCCGGTAGCAGAGTACGAGCACTCCGCGTGTCTGTCCGCCGGCCTCCAGTGGGAGCACGGTGTAGGCGAGCGAATCGTCGAGCGGCAGTCGGGACTCGGCGTCGGCAGGGGACTGGGCCGAGGTGTCCGCCACGAAGCAGGGGACACCGGAACGGAGGACAATTCCAGTGTCCAGTTGCTGGAAGCGGCGGATCATGTCGTCCTTCTGCGGCCGACGGAAGTCGCTATGGATCTCGGTCAACTGGCCCGAACCCGGATCGGCAAGCAGCACGCAGACACAGTTGGTGCCGAGGACAGTGCGGGCGATACGGACGACGCCATCGTAGACGGCCGCCGTCGTCATGCTGCTCGAGAGCGCTGCGGCAGTGTCGGCAATTATGCCGGTGTGTCGGGCAGCTCGCGCGGCCGCTGAGAAGAGGCGGGCGTTCTCCACGCCGATCGCTGCATGGTCGGCGAGTTCGGCCAGCAGCGTCTCGTCGCGCTCGTTGAAACGACGGGTAGCCCGGCCGCTGACAGTGACCGCCCCGATCGGCCGTCCGCCAATGAGGAGTGGCGCCGAGATCACCGTGTCCAGGAATGTTCGCGGCGAACTTGCCGCGGCGGCTATCGTGTCGTGGGCAAGCGTCGGCCACCGATCACCCTGCCCGGCTGCATTGTCGATACGTATCGGGCGAGCGGCGCGGATAGCATGGCCGCTGAAGCTGAGCGCGATCGGTAGCCGCTGGCCGACGACGAGACTGCACTCGCCGTGGGCCGCGGCAACGACCAGGTCGTCTCCATCCAGTGTGAAGAGAGAGCCGTGGTGGCCATCCAGCAGTTCGACGGCATGTCTGGCCACAAGGCCGACTATGCGATCGAATTCCAGCGATTGATTGATCTCACGGACCGCCGACGAGATGCTCGGGATGCAGCGCTGCGGCAGAGGCAGGAGCACCATGATCATGCCGGGAGCGCTCGACAACTGGCAGCGCCGGCCAGCGAACGGACCAGCGGTGCCGTCCCGCGGCAGTCGGAGCTCGGCTGGTTGGCCGTTGCTCATCGCCCTGTCCAGCGCATCGCGAAGGGGACCTTCGGCGGCTGCTGGCAGCAGCTCGGAAAGCGGACGCCCGATCAGCTCCGCCGGTGACAGGGAGCCGGCAAGCGCCTGGGCCGCGGAGACATTGGCGTAGGTGACACGACCACCGGCATCCACGCAGACCAGGTCGCCGGCCACGAAGTCGCCGACGGATACGAGGACGGACCTGTTGAAGTCCGCGGAATAACTGCCTCGTCCGGGTGGTGTTGAAGAAGCCAGGGCGCGCTGGGAAAACGGAGAGTCGGCGTCGGATGGAGCGGTCCACGTCACCCGCCATGGGCGACGATCCGGGGCGTCCTGACCGGCAGACGATCCGGACCGGCAGCCCGTCACTCCTCCGATGCTACCGGCGCGAGCCGCATGGCGGAATGCGCTCACGCCGACATCGAGAAGTCAGCGAGCCCGGCGACGAGCCTCAGTGAGGGCGATGTTGATGTCGTTCTGGTGCGCTTCGTACTCCGGTCGTTCCAGGGCCAGTTCGGCCGGCGCGGCGGCCACCAGCTCCCGCGCCAGTTCGGCGCGACGGGCCTCGTTCTTCTTCAGGTCGGCGACGCGTCCGGCCAGTACCAGGCCCAGCAGGTGCTTCGGGTTCTCCTGGAGCAACGTGTCGGCCTGTGCCTCGGCCAGGTCGAGCGAACCCGTGATCTCGAGTATGCGACCCAGATCATAGCGCCGCAATGGGTCCATGGTGGGGAGCATGGCGTAGGCGTCGATGGCCATGGGCGACATGTTCTGGACGAATTCGCTGTCCCCCGCCTCGTACTGCTCCATGATGCGATTGAAGAGCCGGTCGGCACGCTCCTCGGGTGACATGTTGGAGATGTCCGGAGCCGGTCCGCCGCCGGCACCGCCGGCGAACGGTCCAGCCAGGGGACCGGCGGCTACGGGGGCCAGTCCGGCAGCCGGCTGTCGCTGGGCGCTGAAATGCTGGGCGGCTACGTAGGCCCCGAAGGCGAGCAGGGTGATAGCCGCGAAGGCCCACGGCAGGGCGTTGGAACTACCGCTATCGCTGGCGGCGGCGCGCGACGGCCTGGCGCCGGCAGCGGTGCCACAGCGGTGACAGAAGCTGGCGCCCGGCGTCAGTGTCGCACGGCATCCGGCGCAGGTGGCACCGTCCACCGGGGTGCCGCACTGGGTGCAGAATCGGCCGTCCGTCGTCGTCCCACAGTTGGGGCAGGCGGCAGCGCGAGAAGAGGTCGAGGTCATACCGAATAAGCTAACGCGCTACCGGCCACGCGGAACGGTTATCGTCACCATCGCGGCCGGCACCGGCTGACCAGGTTATTCCAGCGTCATTGCTCAGGCCGGTCACGCCTCAGGCCATCGCTGGCCGGCCTTGGCTCCGCCCTACTTGGCGGGCCTGGAGATCTTCTCGATCGTCCGCTCGGACTTGCCGTCGCTCTTCGCCTGCAGGACGATGTCCGCCTGGGCCACGATCCCCACCAGGTTGCCGCTCTCGTCCACGATCGGCACGCGGCGTAGCTGCTCCTTCCCCATCAATTCCATCACCGAGTCCACGCTGTCGTCCGCACGACGCGTCTGCGGCATGCCGCTCATCGCCTCACTCACCTTCGTGCCCTTCGTTTCGCGGCCGTCGGCCACCACCCGAACGGCGATATCCCGGTCGGTGATGACGCCGACGAGCTTGCTCGAGCCGTTCCCGTCCACTACCGGGATCAGACCGACATCCTGCTCCTTCATCAGGCGTGCGGCGTCCTGCAGGGTTGCGTCCGGTGTGGTCGTACTCGGCTGGCGTGACATGATCTCGCTGGCTTTCATGCGTTGACTCCTGTCTGAAATCGGGTGAGGAGGCATTCCGGCAGTGGCAGGGGCCGCTGCTCGTATGATGGACCGGAGTCGATCCGGTTGCCCCGTCCGAGCCCGTTACAGGGCAAGGGGTGTGCCCCACGCCAGGCCTGGGCCCGTTCCCCTCCCTCCTCCCGACGCTTATCCTCACCCGTTGGGGAGCGTCTGCCAGCAGCCATGCCCCCGGTGTGCTCCCTCACCCTCCCTCCCTCCCGACATTGTCTCCCTCCCGCTCCCTCCTTCCCGATCTGGCCGGCATCAGCGCCGCGGACCTGCTCGAGCTGGCCGAGCGCAATAGCGTGCGCTTCCTGCGCCTCCAGTTCACCGACATCCTCGGCGTCAACAAGAACGTGGAGGTGCCGGCGTCGCAGTTCGAGAAGGCACTGCGCGGCGACATCACCTTCGACGGTTCCTCGATCGAGGGCTTCGTGCGCGTGGAGGAATCCGACATGCTCCTCCGGCCGGACCTCTCGACCTTCCAGATCTATCCGTGGAGCGAACCGGAAAGCCGCGTTGCGCGCCTCATCTGCGACGTCACGAAGCACGACGGCACGCACTTCGAGGGCGATCCACGACGCGTGCTGAAGCGCCAGGTGGAACGGGCCGCAGCCATGGGCTTCACCATGTATGCCGGCATGGAAGCCGAGTTCTTCATGTTCAAGCGCGGGCCCAACGGCGAGCCCACCACCACCACCCACGACGTCGGCAGCTACTTCGACCTCACGCCGGTTGACCTCGGTGAGGACGCCCGCCGCGCCATCGTCGACGTGCTGGAGCTGATGGGGTTCGAGGTGGAGACGGCGCACCATGAAGTGGCCCACGGCCAGCACGAGATCGACTTCCGCTACGCCGACGCGCTCAGGACGGCCGACAACATCATGACGTTCCGCTTCGTCGTGCGACATGTGGCCCAGCAGTTCGGCCTGCATGCGTCGTTCATGCCGAAGCCCATCTTCGGCCAGAACGGGAGCGGCATGCACACCCACCAGTCGCTCTTCCGTGACGGCGAGAACGCCTTCTTCGACGCCGACGCCGAGTGGCAGTTGTCGCGCACCGCGCTGCATTACGTGGGCGGTCTGCTCAAGCATGCGCGTGGCTTCTGCGCCATAACCAACCCGCTCGTCAACAGCTACAAGCGGTTGGTGCCGGGCTTCGAGGCGCCGGTGAATGTCGCCTGGTCCATGCGCAACCGGTCACCCATGATCCGCGTGCCGGAGCGCCGCGGCGCCGGTACCCGCCTCGAGCTGCGTACGCCCGACCCATCGGCCAATCCCTACCTGGCGCTGGCCGTCCAACTGGCCGCCGGCCTGGACGGCATCGAGACGGAGGCCGACTGGCGCGAACCGGTGAACACCAACATCTGGGAGATGTCCTATCGGGAGCGGCGCCGGCTGCGCATAGACGACCTGCCGCACAACCTGGCCGAGGCCTGCGACGAGCTGGAGAAGGACAGGGAGATCCAGGCCGCGCTGGGGCCACATGTGACCGAGTACTTCCTGGCGGCGAAACGGGAGGAATGGCGCGACTACATCACCCAGGTGACGTCGTGGGAGATGAAGAACTACCTGGCGAAGTACTGACGCCCGACTGACGCCCGGCTGACGCCCGGCCGACTGACGCCCGGCCGGAATGCCATCGAAGCAGGCGCCACCGAATCACCCGGTCGCGCCTGCCTCAGCCGCGCCATCGCCCTCACCGCCCTGTCTCTCGCACGTGCGCGAGAGGGCACCTCACACCGCGAACAGCATCTCGCGGTACTTGGGCAGCGGCCACAGCTCGTCGGCGATCACCATCTCGATCGCGTCGCAGGATTCCCGCAACCTGCGCAGGCTCTCCGCGCCGTCGCCGGTCAGGCGACAGGCCTGAGCATACTCGTCGCCGTGCAGGGCGTCGATTTCCCCGAGCAGGGCGGCGTGCTCCGCTCGCCTGGCCTGCAGGGTCTCCACCAGCGCGCCGATCTGGTTGGCCGCGGCCAGTTGTGGAATCACGACTATTCCCGCCGCTCGCGCCTGGGCGGCGCCGTTGGCCAGCATGCCGAGATAGCTGTAAGATGCCGGCAGGATCATCGTGTCCACCAACTGCTCGATCATGTGCATCTCGATCATCATGTCCATCACGTACCGCTCGATGCGCACGTGATATCGCGCCTGGAGCTCACGATCGGTCAGGATACCGAGCGAGGTGAGGGTGGCGCGGCTGGATTCGGTGATCAGTTCGTCCAGCGCCTCGGGTGCCCGCGGCCGGTTCGGAAGGCCACGGCGGGCCGCTTCCTCCACCCAGTCGGCGGAGTAGTTGTTGCCCTCATAGCGGATGGCCGCTGTCTCCTGGAAGGCGCGGCGGGCAACGGCCAGCACCGCGTCATCCACCCGCGCACCGCCCTCCAGGGCGTCCCGCAACTGCGCCTTCAGCTCATCGATCGCCTCGGCCACCGCGGCGTTGAGCAGGGTGATCGGGAAGGCCACCGACGCCGACGCGCCGACCGCGCGGAACTCGAATTTCTGGCCGGTGAAGGCGAACGGCGAGGTGCGGTTGCGGTCGGTGTTGTCCTGCTCCACTTCGGGCAGCCTGGCCACGCCCAGCTTGAGCATCACATGTGTGCCACTGCCGTTGGTGGCCTTGCCCTCGGCAATGGCCTCGATCATCTCCGTGAGCATGCTGCCCATGAACACCGAGATTATCGCCGGCGGCGCCTCGCCGGCGCCCAGACGGTGCTCGTTGCCCGATGTGGCGATTGCCGCCCTGAGCAGTCCGTTGTGCTTGTGCACTCCCTTCAGCACGGCGGCCAGGAAGATGAGGAAACGCAGGTTCTGGTGCGGCGTGCGACCGGGCTTGAGCAGGTTGACGCCGTCCACTTCCGGGCGGTCGCTGGCGATGGCCATGGACCAGTTGCAGTGCTTGCCGGATCCGTTGACGCCGGCGAACGGCTTCTCGTGCAACAGCGCCTGCAGCCCGTGCCGGATCGCGACCTTGCGCAGGATGGCCATGACGATCTGGTTGTGATCCACCGCGAGATCGGTCTCCTCGAACGCCGGGGCCATCTCGTACTGGCTGGGGGCGACCTCGTTGTGCCGCGTCACGATCGGCACGCCGAGCTTGTAGAGCTCCCGCTCCACCTCGGCGATGCACGCCTGGATGCGCTCCGGGATGCCACCGAAGTAATGGTCTTCGAGCTGCTGGCCACGCGGCGGCTGGGCACCCACCAGGGTGCGGCCAGCCATCAACAGGTCCGGCCGCAACGCGTACTGCGCGCGGTCCACCAGGAAGTATTCCTGCTCCACGCCGAGCGTGGTGTAGACGCGCTGCACACTGCGCTCACCAAGCAGCTCGAGGAGTTCGATCGCCTTCTGCGAGAGGACGTCCGAACTGCGCAACAGCGGCGTCATCTCGTCCAGCGCCTCGCCGTTGTAGCCGATGAAGACCGACGGTATGAAGAGCGTCCGGATCCCCGCCGACTCCACGATGAAGACGGGACTGGCAGGATTCCAGGCGGTATAACCACGAGCCTCCCAGGTGGCCCGCAGGCCGCCCGACGGAAAGCTCGACGCGTCGGGCTCGCTCTGGATCAACTGAGCCCCGGTAAAGCTCTCCATCGGCTCGCGGTCCTCGTCGAACGACAGGAAGGCATCGTGCTTCTCCGCGGTGAGCCCGGTCATGGGCTGGAACCAGTGCGTGAAGTGCGTCGCGCCATGGCTCATCGCCCAGTCCTTCATGACCTGGGCAAGCACCGGCGCCACCTCCACGTCCAGCTTGTGTCCCTGCCTTATGGAGCGCACCAGCGACTCGTATACGGCCCGCGGCAACTTGTCGCGCATCTGCCGGGCGCCAAAGATGTTCGAGCCAAAATAGGATGACGTCGGCGGGCGCGCGGAGCCGTCGCTGGACCGCGTGCCGTTGTACTCGGCGATTCTGGGTGCGCGAAAGGCGAGTTCCTGCAGGACGTTCCGGCGCGAACTGCTGGCAGTCGAGGGCATTGGTGGATTCTGGTGTGAGCGGCACTGAGAGGCGACGAGCCCAACATCCGGCCCGGCCGACATCATGTTAGCAGTATTCTGCGAAATCTGCAATAAGTTCCCATCGATTCAGGCAATATATACCGAAATCGGCTGAAGTGAGTCTGGGTAAGTGCAGAATCTGCAACAAACGATGGACGCCGGGAATCGTCGATGGCCGCTGGGCGGGCGCCCGGTACCGGACGTCAGCCAGGATGAGCGCCCCCTCACGATCACGACGCCCCCGAAAATGGCGGTGGCCACTCGCGGGGGCGTCAGGGTGCGTTCGGACTGAACTCGGGAAGGGGATGGCAGGCTCACCATCTCGCTGTCGCCATCATTCCTGTCGCGAGCAGGGTCGCCCACACGTCAGCGCATCTCTGCCCGGCGACCGGAAGGACTGCATGAGGTGGCTCCGGCGGGGACGATGCAGCATCCCGCCGACGTTGACAGCCTGGGCTGCTCAGCCGCCGGCGCCAACCACCGCCACGCACTGGATCTCGACGCGGGCGTCGAGGGCCAGGCCGCTCGCGGCGAGCGCCGTGCGTGCCGGTCGGTGTTTGGTGAAGAACGGGATGTAGGCGCCGTTCATGGCCGGTACATCCTTCATGTCGGCCACGAACACCGTACACTGGACGACGTCGTCGATCGTCGCGCCGGCGCGTTCCAGGACGCCCGTCATGTTCGTCAGCGCCTGCTTCGTCTCGGGCACTATGCCGCCGGGGACGAGTGCGCCGTCGCTGGTGCCGAGGACTCCGGCAAGGTAGATCGTCTGCCCGACCTTCACGCTTCTGGACAGCGTGCCACTGGGGCTGGGTTCATTGAACTCGGCCTTCACCGGTTGCTGGGCGGCCAGCGGGCGTGCTGCCGGCCCGGCGATCATCATGGTGGCGAGGACCAGTGCGGCCAGCGGCAGCACGACGGACTTACGACGGGTCTCGGGCAGTTGAGTCATTCTGTGGCAGGTCTCGGGAAGGGGCGCGCCAGGAAGGGAGCTCGCCGATTCAGGTTGGCTATTCACGCCCCCCAATCTGGTCACTGTGGGCGCCTGTGGACAGCGAGGCAGCGCACAGTCCGCCGCAAATCCGGTACGATGTCCCGTCTCCGAGCACTCACCGACCGGCTACTGTCCGCGCTGACCGGACTTGCTCGAACCTGCCTTCGGCAGCACGTGCGAGGGTTGCGGTCCACGCTTGGGCTTGATTGCCCCAGGCGCGTGAGCCGACTCGGGCAACTTGCCGCTCTTGTCGCGATTTGGTTTTCTCGAGAAATCGGGTATGGCACGGGCTGACTTCTTCTTCATCTGCTCCTCCAGGGTGAGATTGGCGGCCGTGGCCCGGCTCGCCAGCGGAGTCTCCTTCCCGCATGCAACGTACCCCGAAGGGTCGTGACTGGTTGCGATCGGCCTCCCGTCTGAATCCGGATTGTGGTCCCTCAGCCCCCGGAGTTCGCCCGATCGCGTCCTGAACTCCAGCGCTCTGGACAGTTCACCGCCGCGCTCTAACAGTTCGGCTCGACGAACGAGTGAGGGCGCCAGGTAGAGGAAGCCGAAGGGGGAATCCTCGCCGAGCGCCGAGTACCAGCGAATGGCTTCTGCCTCGCGGCCCTGTGCACTCAGCAACTCCGCCCTCAGATAGCGCTCGGCGAGGCGTCCGTGGAGGATGGACGACGCATACAGATACATCGGCGCCGTGAGTTCGCAGCTTTCCAGCAGGGCGAGCGCCGACTGGTCGTCGCCCTGCGCTCGAGCGACGACGGCCCGGATACCGCGGGCTTGATCGCGCCCCAGTGTGCCCAGCGAGGGCGGTCCCGCTGTGGCCTCGAGCTCGACCGCTCGTCCGAGCGCCTGTTCCCACTCGCCGAGCCGGGCATGGATCATCCCGATCAGGTAGCTCCGAGCCGTGTCCAGCGCATTCAGGTGGCCAGTGAAGCAGAGCGGTAACGGCCCCGCCTGCCTGGGAGACACCGGAGCAGGCCGCCCCTCGTCCTGCCGCAACTCATCGAGTATGGCCAGCAGTTCGTCGCGTCCGGCGTCGTGAACTGGTGAGACGGTGAGCAGCCCCCGGTGGACCGTGGTCGCGCGACTATCCAGCTTGTCGGCTGCATGCAGCTCCTCGCGCGCCCGCGACCAACACCCGCGACCCGTCTCGAGCGTCGCCAGCGCAAGGTGTCCGAACAACCGGACTTCGCGTGGGCGCGAGCTTCGCGTCATGAGGGTGAGCACCCTACCCACCGCGGCCAGCCCCTCCACCACCACCGATAGCAGCACGAACGCCCAGAACAGCGTGAAGTCGTTGGCCGTCTCCAGTTCCGGCCAGAGGCGTTCCTCTTCCAACCGGTCCCCGGTCGCGTGCGCACGCTGCAATCGTACGAGGAGCACCGAGTCCATATGATCGCCCTGGCGGAGCAGAGCCAGCACCTGGTCGGATATCGCCTCGACCTCGGCTGGCTGCCGCTGCTTTGCCGCGACACTGGCCAGGTGCACGAGCACCACGATGTTGTTCGGGTCCAGCTCCGCTGCCCGTTCCAGCGCCGGCCGAGCTCCAGCCAACGGCCGGCCGCGCAAGGAGTCCAGGAAAAGGCTGACCCTGGCAAGATGAAGCCACGCTTCGGCGGATTCGGGATGGACGTCCAGGATCTCGCGATAGAGAGACCCGGCCAGCTCAGCGTCGCCGCCGATGTATGCGTGGAAGGCCATCAGCAGCCTTCGGTCGTGCGTGGAGAGCCGAGCCGAGTGCTCCACCGCGGTCGATGCCGCGGTGGCCGCCTGGTTGTGCATTCCCACCCATTCGCTGGCCACCGCGAGGCGGTAGTGAGCCAGGGCAAATGTGGGGTCCAGCATGGTCGCGCGCTCGAATGCATCGGCACCGATGGTGAAGTGCCCCTCGCGGAAGGCGATCTCCCCGTCCAGATAGCACTTGAGCGCCGGGAGCGAACTCGTGGTCAGGTGAGCCAGCCGCCGCGGTGGACCGTCAGCAGTGCCGGCGGCCACCTCCACGAGCAGCGACGCGGCCAGTCGGTCCGCCAACGGGAAGAGTTCCTCCGCCGTGTCCTCGGCGCAGACGCTGGCCAGCGCGATGGACGGGTCGGCGGCGGAGCAGAGGCTGGCCCGCACCCGGAGCCGTCCCCCTGCTTCCACGATTCGACCCGTCACGCAGTGGGAGGCGTTGAACTTCCCGGCCACCGCGCGGCAGAGCTCCTCGTCCGAAGATAGAGAGGGCTCATCCGCGCGCCGTTGCCGGGCAATCCAGCCCAGGAGAGAGCCCGGATCCACACAGCGTAGTGATTCCGATCCGTCCAGCGCCGTGGCCAGCAGCTCCGCCAGCCCCGTTCCCATGTACTCGAAGCGGGTGTCACCGCCGTAATTGAAGGGAAGGATGGCCAGCGAGGGCCGGTCACGGGCGTGCACGGACCCCACTGTCGACGCACCGGGCAGTGCCTGGCGGAGGGTGCCAGCCAATCCGCACAGCTCCTCGGACGGCTCCACGTCCAGCTCCTTCTCCAGCCGACGGGCGAAGCGGTCGAAGTGGCGGATTGCTCCTACCCGGTCGCCTCGCTGCGCCAGCAGCCGGATCAGCGTGGCCGCAGCAGGCTCGTCCTCCGGCGACACCCGACAGGCCTCACGGGCCCAGCGCAGGGCGTCCTCGGGCCGATCGTTGGCCTCGCACTCCCGGACCAGACGGAGCGCCGCCGTCAACGCCAGCTCCCGAAGACGATGGCGTTCATCCTCCAGCCAGCTCTCCCACGCCGGCGCATCGGGGAGGAAGAAGCCGGGCAGGAGGTCGCCGGCGTATAGCGTGAGCGCCTGCTCCGCGGAGCCTTCGGCCAGGGCCTGTTCGAAACGCCCGACATCGGAGCGCAGTACGCTCGTGGCCAGCGCCACTTCCTCGGCGCCACGGTTCAGCACCGCCTCGTTCCCGAGCGCCTGGCGAAGCCGGAACAGCGACTTTCGCAGGCGTGCTCGCGCCAGCGCCTGCCCACTCTCCGGCCATAGTAGCCCGATGAGTGTGTCGCGGCGCCGGAAGCCCGGCCTTACCGCCAGGTAGGCGAGCAGCGCCACCAGGCGGGGTCGGTTCAGGAGCTTCTGGAACTCGGTTGGCTCGAGCTCATGAACGGCGAGCCCGCCCAGGAACCTTATCTCGACCATGACCTCGGAGTGCGGCGCCGGAGCGGTTGGCGGAACGGAGCGGAACGACCGGGGAACGCAGCCCCGCGATCGTTATTGAGTGTCCCCTCACATGTGCCCTTTCGCCAACCGCGGGTGCGTACAGGAGCATCGGGGCGTCCAACACTCCTACATCTGACGAGCCATGACGAATTCTACCATACGGGGCCTGTTGGCGTTACTCGCCATGGGTCTCATTTCCCAGGCGATACAGGCCCAGAGCGTCTCGGAGCGACTCAAGTCGAAGGCGAAGCAGCGCGTGGAACAGCGCGCCGAGCGGGCCATGGACAGCGCCGTGGATGCCGCCGAGAAGGCGGTGGACTGCGTGGTGACGGATAGCGCGTGCATCCAGAAGGCGGAATCGTCCGGCAAGCCGGTTCGCCTTGTCGATGCCAGCGGGAAGGAGGTGGACGGGGATGTGGCGACAGCCACCGCTGCGTCGACCACCACACCGGCGGGCGTGGCCGCCGACACGACGTTGCGGCCGGGTGAGGGCGCCTGGTCCAACTACGATTTCGTGCCGGGCTCGCGCGTGCTGTTCGCCGAGGACTTCAGGAGCGACCGGGTGGGGAACTTCCCGCGCCGACTGGAGATGCTGGACGGGAACATGGAAGTGGTGGAGTGGCAGGGACGTCGCTGGCTGCGCGTCACCGGCGAAGGAGCGTTCAAGCTCCAGTTGCCGGAGCAGTTGCCCGAGCGCTTCACGATCGAGTTCGACCTCACGCTGCCGTGGATCACCATGGGCTTCTACTCCGGAGATCGGGAGAGCTCGAGGGACCTGGATGCGAACGGACCGACCAGCGTCGTCATGCTCTCGGGAATCGACGCGGGTATATGGCGCTCCAACGATGCCGGCGCGTCGCGCGTGGATCCGCGTGACCTGCTGCCCAACCTGAACGACGATTACGAAGACGGCTTCCTCAGCCAGCCCCTCCGCGTCCGCATGCAGGCCGATGGACGGTACGTGAAGCTCTACCTGAACGAGAAGCGCATCTCCAACATGCCGAACGCGGACTTTGGCCGGCTGGATTACCTGATCTTCGAGTTCCGCAACAACGACAACGGCGGCGACCCGTATCCGCCGCTCATAACCGACATCTCCGTGAACGCCGGCGGGATGGATCTGTACGACGCGCTGGTCGGCGACGGTCGCGTCGCGACACGGGGTATTCTCTTCGATACGGGTAGCGACCGTCTCCGTCCGGAGAGCACGCCCACACTACGCCAGATCACGGATATGCTGAAGGAGCATCCGGATCTCTCGCTCACGATCGAGGGCCACACCGACAACGTGGGCGCCGCCGAGTCCAATCAGTTGCTGTCGGAGAAGCGGGCGGCCTCGGTAAAGGCCTACCTGGTGGCGCAGGGGGTGGATGCGTCGCGCCTCGAGTCGCAAGGGCTGGGACAGACGAAGCCAGTGGTGCCGAACAGTACCCTGGAGGGCCGCCAGCAGAACCGCCGGGTGGAGCTGGTGAAGCGGTAGTCAAGCGCATTCGCGCGGCATTCGCGCGGCATTCGCGCGGCAGCGAGCTTCCGGCCGCCGCGCGAGCACGCGCTCTCCCGGTTCAGCTCTTCCGGGCGATCAGTTCGATCTCCACCGACGCGCCCAGCGGCAATCCCGCCACGGCTACCGTCGTGCGGGCAGGGTACGGCGCCGAGAAGCAGGAGCCGTAGGCCTGGTTCATGGCCGGAAAATCGGCCATGTCGGTGAGGTAGACGTTGCACTTTATCACGTCGTCCATCGTCAGGCCGGCGTCCTCGAGCACGAGTTCCAGGTTGGCCAAGGCGCGTATGGTCTGCACTCCCACGTCGCCCTCCACCAACCGACCGGTGGACGGGTCGACTGGTGTCTGGCCGGAGAGATAGAGCATCTCCCCGGTCCAGACGGCGGGCGAGTACGGGCCGAGCGCTGCCGGCCCGCGCGAACCTGGGACGGCCCGACGAGCCATCAGATGCTCCTCCCGTCGCGCTCCCAGTTCACCTCCACCCCATCACGGTCGGCCAGGATCGTGCGCAGGATGTCGAGGAGTTCCTCGTCCGCGCCATCACTCTCGAGCATCTCGATCGTGGCCTCGTCAATGAAGTAGTCGGTGTCCGTCGTCGACTCCTCCTCCAGGGCGGCGGCGAGAAAGTCGAACTGCTCGTCGGTGACCGTGAAGATCGGGTGTCCCGACTCCTTGTCTGATAGCTGTACTGCCATCTGAACGCCTCCTGCGTGTCTGGATGAGGTCCTGAACCGCTCACTGCCCGGGATGATACTCCCGCTCGGTGTGTCCGGCCAACTGCGGCCGGTAGAAATAGACCTCGCGCAGGTCACCGGTGCTGTAACGTACGGCCTGGTCGCCGAAATGCTTCGACGACGGGTGCCCGCTCTCGCCGCCAGCCGAGATCGCCCGCGCCCTCACGCTGTCGCCGAACTGCACGACGGCGACAAAACTGTTCCCGCTCGTGCCGTACCACTTCCTGGTCTGCGGGTACTGCCGCGCGCCGAACGACGCCAGCGAGCCCCAGCGGGCGGAGGTGAAGCCAACCGGGATGCTCGGCGCCGCGTCGTCGAACTGCTGCACGATGTCCCCGGTCAGGCGCTGGTATCGGTTGATCTCACCCCACGGCGTCTGCCACTTGCCGAAGTCAGCGGCGAGTTTGTCCGCCGCTGCCTCCAACGACTCCAGCCGCTGGGCCGAGGTGGTACGCCGCTCCATGTAATCGTAGACCGTCACACCCGCGGCTGCGGCATCGGCACTCGTCTTCTTCCACAGATCCTCGCCCCAGAACACGGCGAGCGAGGTCGGCACCGAACTCACCGACCAGCGCCGGTCCCACAGACGCAATGCGGCAACCTGATCGGCCAGCTTGGCCTTCAGGGGATTCGACGCCGGCAACATGTCGTAGTCCCGGATAACCGTCGGCACCAGCACGTCAAAGCCGGTCAGGTAACTGTCGTAGGCGGCGTCGATGAGCGATCCGATCGTGAAGTCCTTCCTGTCCTTCAATACCCTGATGGCGTGAAGGCCACGCGGGTTCTCCGGGTTGCGGTCCATGTACGACGGGTAGTCGCCCTTCTTCGGACTGTTCGCGCCGGACGCCGAGTACGGCCAGTTGTTGGTGTTCTGGATCCAGCCGTTGGCGGGATTCAGGACGTTCGGGCTCTCGTCGAACGAGTGCACACCCTGCCAGTCGGTGGCCTTGAGGCTGCCGTCGACCGGCTTGCTCCAGTCGAAGCTGGTGTCGCGCCGGGGTACGAAGTTGGCGTGCAGGTAGGCGATGTTTCCCTCGGCATCGGCGAAGACCGTGTTGTTGGACGAGTTGGTGTGCAACTCCATCGTCTCGCGGAAAGCCTCGTAGTTGCGGGCCTTCGTGCGCGTGTAGGACTGGGTGAGAGCCTTCACCGGCTCGTTCATCAGGCTCACCGTCACCCACTTGCCGTCCTGCTCGCGGACCACCGGTCCGTGGTGGGTGTGATAGACAGTGAAGTCGCGCTTCGACATCCCGCTATCGGTGCGGAAGGGGATACTCATCCGGCTCACCGTCACCGGGCGCTCGGCGCCATCGTAGCTATAGCTGTAGCCATCGCCCGTCTGCGTGACTGTCTCCAGGTACTCGTCAATGTTGTCGACACCGCTCGAGGTATGCATCCAGCCCGCGGTCTCGTTGAAACCCTGGTAGATGAAGAACTGCCCCCAGGTAATGGCACCATATGCGTTCAAACCCTCCTCGCTGGTCATCTGCGCCTCGGCACGGAAGAAGAAGGAGGTGTGCGGGTTTATCAGGAGCAGGGCCTTGCCGTCGGCGGTGTTGGAGGGAGCGATGGCGAAGCCGTTGGAGCCGGTCGGCTCGCGCGGAATGTCGTCCTCCACGACGGCCAACCGCTCAGCCGGAACCTTGCCGTAGAACTCCTCCAGGCCGCGCAGCGAGACCTTCTCGATGTCACCGCCTATGCTTCCCTCGCTGAACGCCAGCGCCATCCACGGCTCGAAGTGCGTGATGACCTTCGGCTTCACGTCCGGATTACTGTAAAGGTAGAAGTTGAGGCCGTCGGCAAAGGAGTTCATGAGCGACTTCAGCCAGTCCGGGCTGGACTCGTACTGCGCCTTCAGGCTGTCGGGGTTGATGAAGAGCTTCATCCGCAGGTCGCGGTAGATCTCCCCCTCCCCCTCGGCCTCGGCCAGTCGCCCGATGGCGTTCAGGTAGTTGACCTCGACACGATTGAAGTCATCCTCGGCCTGGGCGTACATGACACCGAAGACGGCGTCCGCGTCGGTCTTGCCGTAGACGTGCGGGATGCCCCAGTCGTCGCGGATGATGGTGACCGCACCGGCCTGCGCCTCCCAGCGCGCCACGTCGGCGGAGCTGGCCCTGGTTGGCTTGTCGCCGGAACTGCAGGCGGCGAACGCGAGCGCGAGGACGATCCAGAGCTTCTTCATCGAGTGACCTGCCCGGTGGAGTGGTTGTATGACTGTGCCCGGTTGTCTCTGCTGGAACTACGCCGTGTCATGCCGGGTCGTTGCCTGTTTCCACGTCGGTCCGGCCGTGTCATGTCACCGGCCGACGTGCCCACATGACGAACGAAGCTACAGCATTCTGTCTCCGGAACAGCGCGGGGTCAGCCCTCCCGCCCCGATTCGGTGCTTACACTGGGAGCCGTATCGTCGCCAGCCGCCGCGATGATACGCTCGATCCGCCTGTCCGGCCGCAGCCAGATCAGGGCGACTGTCACGTAGATGGCGCCGGCGATCCACGGCCTCACCAGCGCCAGCGGTATGGCTAACAGATACAGCGCGGGAGAGAGCAATTCCTTCAGGCTGTGACTGACGGCCGCGGCGATCGGAGAGTCCGGTCCGTCGACGGCGAGGATCGATCGCTCCAGCACCAGGTAGGCGACGGCGGCCATCATGAGTACCACACCATAAGCGGCCGTCGGGATCGGGGCGAACTGGTTCTCACCCGTCCAGGCGGTGACGAAGGGAATGAGTGAGAGCCAGAAGAGGAGGTGGAGGTTGGCCCACAGCACAGCGCCATTGATCCGACGCGTCACCTGCAGCATGTGGTGGTGATTGTTCCAGTAGATCCCCACGTATATGAAGCTCAGCACGTAGCTGAGGAAAGCAGGCAGGAGCGGCGCCAGCGTCGCCAGCCCCTGCCCACGGGGCACCGGCAGTTCGAGGACCATGATCGTGATGACGATGGCGAGCACGCCGTCGCTGAAGGCCTCGAGTCGCCCGGTACCCATGGCTGTTGGTGGCTATCTGATTGTGTCGGGCGGACGATCAGGCACCCTTCGGCAGGCCCAGTTTCTCCCTGGCAAAGGGACGCGCAAAGGCTGCGGGCGGATTGTGCGACGTGGACAGTTCGTAGGCCTTCTGGTACATCGCCCGGGCGTCGTCGGCGCGGCCCATGCGTTCGTAGGTCACGCCGAGCAGGGCGTGCATGAACGGATCGCGCTCGTTTCCACGAAGGGCTATGGCCTTCTCGAACTCTGCTTCGGCGGTCGGAAGGTCATTGGTGTAGAGCGCGACGTAACCAACCAGGTATGGGAAGAAGCGTTCCTGCTGCGCCGCCATCTCGGGGTCGGAGTCGAGGATGCGGCGGGCCGCGGCCACTTCCCTGTCGGCCGCGGCGCGATCGCCGCGCCGCGCCGCCAACCGGCCCATGGCGTGCGCCAGCCGGTAGTCCCACAGGCTCCTGGGATGGGTCTGTGGAGCCGGCTCCTTCGTACCCAGTTCGTAGCCCAGCCTGTACAACCGCTCGGCCGTGTCCAGGTCGCCGGCGTCGATGCACACCCGCGCCGCCTCGTTGGCCATCTCGCCCTGCTGGTAGAAGGCGTTCTGCGGCTCCGCCTGTTCGCGCGTCTTCCAGTAGTCGATAACCATCTGCTCGTACTTCGCGGTGTTCGCGCAGTCGCCGTCGAAGGCATACGACATGGCCATGGCGCGCTGGGCCGCCGCCCTTGCGGCGGGTGTCGCGGCCGAGTCGATGAGCTGCTGGAAGATCACTCGCGCTTCCGTGGTCTTCCCCTCGGTGTCCAGGCGGTTGGCCCGACGCATGGGGGAGTCGGGTGCGTTCGCGCGCCCCGGTTGCTGCGCGTGGACCGGGCCGGCGGCAGTGCAGACGGCGGCACCGATGAGGACGGCGCCGGCTACGAAGCGGAGGCGGAAGGTGGTGGTCATGGCGATCAACTCCCTCGCGGTGGGCTCCTGCGCCGGTTGCTCCGGCGGGGAGACGTGGAGCATCGTTCAAATGATGGCTGATTGCGTGGGGGGTCGCCAGTACGGGCCGACACGGCCGGGATCATGGGCGTCAGTCGGGGATGAACGGGGGAGTGACGTCCCTCGAGCTGCGAGTGCACCGGTCATCTGCGGAGCAACCGCTGTAGCAGCTGGGGACCGAGGCCACGCGGGCTCGACTCGGCCATGCCGCTCGGTCAGCGCGAGAAGGGCAGTTCGAGGCTCTCACCGGGAGCTGTCGCCGCCCACCGTTCCAGCAGCGTGGCGCGCGACCGGAGCAGGAGTTCGAACTGGGGATCGGTGATCGGCGGCAGCGAGACCGGTGGACCACGCAGGCTGGCGGCGTAGCGCTCCCCTTCCGTGCGAAACTCCGCCAGGGTCCAGCTCCGACGCGACCGGCCGACCATCTCCACAACCCCCCACCGCCATCTCCACCTCCAGCGCCTCTACTGGCAGTCGTCCACGCGGCCACGGAGCGGCGAAGTCGGAGATGTCCCACCCGTCAGCCACCAGGCCGAAGAAGCCGTGACGGTAGCCGAGAGTGCTCTCCACGGCATAGTGAGTGAGGTCGTGTGGCGGGAAGAAACCTGAGAGCGCGGCGGTCTGGCGCTGCCACGTGACAGTGCCGGCGGCACGCATGCAACTGAGCGCGGCGGTGCCGTCGGTGGAGCGCTTGAGGCGGATGAGCAGTTCGGGGGTGCCATGCATGCGGATCAGAGTTCTTCCAACTCCCCCGCCTCGAACTGGATTCCCAGATGCTCGAGAATGCGATTCTCGATGCGGGTCTGCAACTCCAGATCTCCTAACGTTCCCATCTTCTCTAGCAGCCGCATCCTGGAGATGGAGCGGATCTGCTGTGGCATGACGATGCTGGCGTGCCGCGTCGTGATGGTCCCGGCCGGTAGCACGACCTCGAACGGGTAGACCTTCCGCTTCTTTCCCTCGAGCTTCGTCACGGAAACGACCGTCACCACGTCGAGGTGTGCGTTCACGCCATCGTTGGACACCACGATGACGGGGCGTTGCTGACCGCCCTGCTCACTGCCAACGGACGGGTCAAGGTCCGCCCAGAACAGGTCCCATCGATGGACGGCTCCGCGGTACGCCAACCGACGGCTACTCTAGAGCGGCGTCACCGCCGTCGGCCAGGGTGGCGTCGAAGGCGAGCGTGGTTTCCGCCATGTCCGCCATGAAGCGTGGGTCCTGCGCCGCCTCGGCGTAAGCCTCGTACAGACGGACGCGGCGACGCTCGCGCAGGGCGGCGACCACTGCCGCCTCGACGAAGGCATCCGCGCTGGGCGCACCACCGGCCTCGACGACGGCCCGCACCGCCTCCGTCACGCGCGTGCTCAGGCGCATGGTGACCTTCCTGAGCGGATCTTCCGCGGTGCCGCGACGACGGCGCAGCGTGGCGGGAGAGCGAGGGTCGGTGATGACCATGGGTAGCTCCTCGAGTCGGAAGGCCGGATGAAACGATGAAGACGGCGCGCATGTATGGCACAATGTATGGCTCTATGGACTACTCGGCAATGGCCCGCGGCTCGCGCTCCGCATTGCGCGCTCGGGTGGTCGAGTGACTACCGTACCGCTGCCGAGCCACTGTCGTTATGGACCACCTTCTTTCGTGGCGATGGCCCCCCGCGGATCCTACTTCCGCAGTGGCGTCATCGTGCTGCTGCAGCAGCCTATAGGGTGTTGGGCTCCTCCCCCACGTTCGCCACCCCGAACGGCACGTGCACGCACGGCGTGACGCTCGACGCGCCCTCCACATGCGATAGCTGGTCGTCGAAGAAGATGTGCGGTTTGAAGACCCGCAGGATGCCCGCCTTGTCCAGCCCGCCCAGGAAGAACGCCTCGTCCACCTGGATCCCCCAGGCGCGGAGGGTGGTGATGACGCGGGTGTGTGCCGGGGCGTCGCGGGCGGTGACGATCGCCACGCGGAGCCGCAGCTGGTAGTCGGGGTCAACCGCAACGCGGGCTCTCTCCCTAACCTGCAGCGCAACGATCTCCGTGACGAAGCGCCTGAGCGGCCCCAGCGCCAGCGGCTCCAGCGCCCGCGCGCGCTCGCTGGAATGGAAGCCGGCCAGCCCGTCGGAATCGTAGATGGCCTGGGCCGAGTCGTCCGCGATGATGCCGTCGAAGTCGAAGGCGATGCGCAATTCCGGCTCGTCGTCGTCCACGAACTCCGTCGGGAACACCTGTCCGGCCGGCAGACCCTCGGCCACGGCGCGCCGCACGTCCGCGGCGTTGGCGGAGAGGAAGAGCGACGCGTTGAAGGCGGGCATGTAGGGATAGGGGTCCTGTCCCTTCACGAATGCCGCGCGGGAGATGGGAAGGGCGTGGTGTTCGATGGAGTTGAAGACGCGGAGCCCGGTATCCGGGTCGTTGCGCGAGAGGAGGACGACCTCGACGTACTTCTCACCTTCGGTGGCGCCATTCAGGGCCAGCAGTCGGCGAATGAGGGGGAAGGCCACGCCCGGCGCGAGCGGGGTGTTCTCGTGTTCGCGCTGGTGACGACGGTAGGGCTCCTCGCCCTGATCGCGGAAGACGCGGTCGGAGTCGGTGAGGTCGAAGAGGGCGCTGGAGGCGACGGCGACGACGAGGCGGTTGTCGAGTGAGGCGGGCATGGTGTGGCGGGGTGCGCTGGCTAGGCGGGCGCGAGGTTGTGTACCACTGCGGCGGCCAGGCGCACGGAGCTCTCTCTCGCGTTGCTGAGGCGGGACTCGAGCTCGTCGCAGAGGGCGATCAACTCGCGCATTTCCATGACGATGCGCTGGGCGTCGCCATCCACGCCGACGTCCTTGCGCATGATGTCCTGGATGGACTCGATCGTGGTGCCTAATGACATGTCTTGAACAGCGGGGAACAGTGTGGAGCGGTCAGGGGCGTGCGTCGAGCACGGCCAGATGGCCGGCGCCGGCGTAGCGGATGATGCGGCTGTCGCAGGTGACCAGACGGGCGCCGCTGACGCGCGCGCTGGCCATGAGGATCCGGTCGGCCGGGTCGGCGTGCGGGGCGCCCGGGAGCCGAGTGCTATCGACGGCGATATCCGCTTCGAGCTGGATGAGCCGCACGCCGGAAACACGCAGTGTCGTGCTGATCCACTCACCCACGGGCTGTCCGAGGGCGATGCGGTCACGCGACTCCAACGTCGCGACCTCCCAGAGCGAGATGGCCGACACCAGGAGTCGGTCGCCATCACGGGCGGTCTCGATCTCCGCCAGCGCCGTGGCAGCGAGCCGTTCCCGCACTCCCTCGACGGTCCAGATCCAGACATGCGTGTCGAGCAGGAGTAGATCCTGGGTGACCGCCTCAGGCATCGGCCTCCCACTCCACGTCTATCGGTTCGACGATGTCGCCGAGAATGGTCACCGTGCCGGCCATGCAACCCACTATGCTGCCGCGCTCTCCTTCAGGCTCGAGCGGGGCCAGCCGGGCGACGGGCTTCCCGTAGCGAGTGATCACGATCTCCTCGCCGGACTCGCTCACGCGCTCCAGGTATTCGTGCCAGGAGTTCTTCATCTCGCTGGCCGAGACCTCCACCGTCGCCGACGGCAGCGTAGGCTTCTTCCGGTTGGGCGGGCTGGACATGATGGCCTCCGAATGTGGGACAGGAAAGTTAGCCAACATCTTGTCAACGGGCCACCTAGTGGTGTCTGTCCCCTGTCAGGCTGCTGACCCATAGAGGTCGCGCTCCAGGCCACGCACCGCCTCCAGATAGGGTTCCCGTCCCCCGAAGTGCCCTATCAGTTCGGTAGGGGGCCGAGTTGGTTCAGCGGCTGCACGCAGAACACTTCCATCTGCTCCGGCGAGCCCACGCCTCCGTCGATGTAACTGGGCAGGAGGGCGCCCAGGGCTGTCGCCGTCGGCGATGCTTGCTCCTCGTCGCTGTCATCCGCTGGATGGTGAGCCGGACCTCCTCACGGCGCTGCCGCAATGAGTCCCAGCCGGTGGCGAGGCTGGCCGGCGAGATGAACTCGCTGCCTATGTCCTGTTCGGTGAGCGGCTTCCGGTGCATGATGCGCGGTGGCAGCGCGAGCAGACGGAGCTACGGGGCTCCCTGTTCAAGCCAGCTCTGCTGCCGGACCGTGGCCGATCAGTGCGCTGGAGTCGGCTGTGTCCGCGGGGCTCGGGTGGGGACGACAGATTCGAACGTGGGAGAGAAGCTCGACCGGCAGAGCCTTTCAGTCCGGTCGGTATCTCGTTAAACTTCCATATCTGTACCTGAAGTGGAGAAGTCGATGGGCAGGGCCAGCTACCAGTAGCCCTGTGGATTCCCGCTTTCGCGGGAATGACGACATCGGGGATGATCGCAGCCGGGATGATCGTAGCCGGGATGATCGTAGCCGGGATGATCGCATCCGGGATGGTCGCATTCGGGATGGTCGCAGCCGGGATGATCGTAGCCGGTATGATCGCAGCCGGTTCTGGCCAGTGATGGACTCTGCTAGGGTAGCACGGCGCCGTCGCCAAGTGGTAAGGCTCGGGACTGCAAATCCCGCATCGTCGGTTCGATTCCGACCGGCGCCTCTCGTGTCAGGTGATGGGTAACTGATTGTGGTACAACAGCATGCGGGGCGTCGTCGGCGGACGGCGCCCCGCGTTGCTCGTCAGGGCCCCAAAGGTGAGTAACAACTACCAACTCTGCCGCCATCAGCTTGCCTGGTGGAGCACTCCTCTGTCTCTCACGCGTAGCTCGCTGGGCGTGGAGATAGTCTACCGATGTGACCGCACCGTGCGCCGCGCCAGTCCCGGTGACCAAGGAGCCTAGCTACGGCGCCCGTGCCGGCATGGCAGCGGCAATCGTCGCTTGCGCCCGCCCGCGCTGCTCCTCCCTGGCGCTCCGAGCGTGCAGGCGCTGGCGGGGACGCGAGCGTAGCTCGTATCCGGGAATAGCGACAGTCCATAGTTCCGTTTATTCTTCAAACGGTACTACAGGGTCACTCGTAGTTCCGGATCCGCGCCGACGCTCGTCCCCGTCCCGGATACCGCCTCCACCCTCGTGGCGACCCGCCCCTTCCGCATGCCCGGCCACCTCGTCTCCCGAATCTGGCAGTATGACCCGACCGTCGACGCGCCGCCGCGCTATCGACGCGCCTGCGTTTACGAGGCGCACCTGCCCGACGAACTGGCGTCGGTTGCACTGCGTCTGGACGGCGCGCTCGCCGGGCTGGTCTCGGAGGCCGAGCACGCGCTGCGCGAGCTGAACGACGAGCGCGGGGCGGCGCTCGCCCCTCTCGCCCGGCTCCTGCTCCGGACCGAGTCGATCGCCTCCTCCAGGGTCGAGGGCATGCAGCTCGGCGTGCGCGAGCTCGCCTGGGCAGAAGCCCGGGCAGAGTCCGGCATCGCGCCGGGGCAGACCGCGCTCGAGGTGCTCGCCAACATCGACGCGATGGTACTCGCCGTCGACGCGGCCGCCGAGGTCGAGCGGTTCGGGCCGACCCAGATACTGGCGATCCATCGGCGGCTGCTCGAGCGCGCAGCACACCACCACGTCGCCGGGCGCTTCCGGACCACGCAGAACTGGGTCGGCGGCAACGACCATAGTCCGTGCGGTGCCGACTTCGTCCCCCCGCCGCCCGAGGAAATGACGCGGCTCCTGGCCGACCTCTGCGACGCGATCAACGGGGACGACCTCCCGCCCCTCGTGCAGGCGGCGCTGGTGCATGCCCAGTTCGATACGATCCACCCGTTCGACGACGGTAACGGCCGCACGGGCCGCGCCCTCGTCCACGTCGTGCTCCGGCGCCGAGGGATGGCGCCGCGCTTCCTGCCGCCGATCAGCGTCGTCTTCGCCGGCTCGCGGGAGCGCTACATGGCCGGCCTCATGCGCTTCCGCGAAACCGGAGCGGACGGCGTGACCGGATGGATCGAACACTTCGCCGCCGCGACCCTGCGCGCCTCGCAGCTGGCGCGCCTCTGCGTAGAGGCGGTTCGGGCGCTGCAGGAACGCTGGCGCGCTCAGCTTCGCGCCCAGGCCCGGGTGCCGCGCGCCGATGCGGCGGCGTGGGCCATCATCGACCTCCTCCCCGCTCACCCGATGATCTCCGCGCCCGTCGCTGCCGCGGTCACGGGGCGCGCGAAGAGCCGCGTGTACGAGGCCGTGGAGCAACTCGTAGCGGCCGGCGTGCTGTTGCCACTCTCGCCCGGGCGACGTAACCGGTGGTGGGAGGCGGACGGGCTGCTGCACCTCATCGCGCAGGTCGAGAGCGGACAGCTCCCGTCGCTGGTCGCAGGAGCAGGCGGCTGATGTGGCACGCACGCCCCGACTTGCGCCGGGGTTCCTGACGGAGGTCGACGGCTGTCTGGTCGGGTCCGGGAGAACTGCCGGTTCTTCACTCCGGCTGTTCGCCGCCCTGAAACCTATCTGCGCCGCGCACGTAGTCCCGGTCATGCGACCGATTGAATTCGAGATCCTCCTCTCCCTGGCCGCTGGCGCAAGGCACGGCTACGCGATCATCCAGGACATCGAGGCTCGCGGCGACGATGCCGACGTCAGGGTGGAGACGGGCACTCTCTACCGGGCCCTCCAACGGCTGGTGGAGCAGGGGCTGGTGGTGCCCACGGAGCCACGTCCGGCCGCCCCCGACGACGACGCCCGCAGGCGCTACTACGATCTCACTCCGGCCGGTCGCCATGCCGCCGCCGCGGAGGCGCGCCGGCTGGCCCGGCTGGTCGACAGCGCGCGAGGTCTCCGGCTCATTCCCAGGAGTGCGGGATGACTGTTCAGAAGCCGCCCGGGCAGCCGGCGCCGTCCGGACAGCCAGAGCCACGGGGCGCTGCGGAGAGCCAGCGCGAAGTCCTGTCTTCTGACGCCGCGACGACCTGGCCGCTCCGCGCCTACGACGTCGCGCTGCGCGCCTTTCCGGCCGCCTTCCGCGAGTCCTGGGAAGGCGACATGCGCGCCACCTTCGCCGACCGCGTCGCTGCAGCAAGATCCACCGCCGGGCGCGCTCCTGTGCGCCTCGTGGCTCGTGAACTGGCCAACGTGCTCCATACGGGTCTGCGCGAACGGCTTCACTCCAACTATCCGAAGCCCCGCATCATGCACCTTCGCGACCTTCGCTACGCCCTCCGTCTACTCATCCGGAGCCCCGGCTTCACCCTGCTCACCGTACTGGTCCTCGCCGGCGGGTTGGGACTGAGCACCTTCACCTTCTCCTTCCTCTACACGGCCATGATCCGTCCCCTTCCGCTCAGCGAAGGGGAACGCATCGTCCGCATCGATGCGGTGGTGGACGGTCGACGCCGGGCCATCGACGCGGCCGACGTGGGCGCCCTGCGCACGTCGCTGCGCACGGTGCGGGAACTGGGCGCCTATACCGGCCGCGAATTGGTGGTGGGACGGGATGGTGACGGGCGTATGGTGGACGCGACTGCTGCCGAGCCGAGCCTGTTTGCGGTCGCCCGTACGCCGGCGTTGTTCGGTCGCACACTCCTGCCGTCGGATGCCGTCGATGGGGCGACGCCGGTGATCGTGCTCTCCTATCGCACATGGGAGGTCGCCTTTGGGGCTGATCGGTCAATAGTCGATCGGGAGGTTGCCATAAATGGCGTGAACACCCTGGTGGTCGGCGTCATGCCCGAAGGCTTCGGCTTTCCGGTGGCATCGGAGGCATGGGTGCCGCTCGCCGCATCGACGACGAACGCGACCCAGCCAGGGCTGGAGTCGGTGCGACTGGTGGGACGGCTGGCGCCGGGAGTGTCGCACGCCGAGGCGTCGGCGGAGGCGTCGCCGCTGCTGCGGCGTCTACTGGCCGCGCGGGATACATCGGCACGACCGGCGAATGTCGCGGCGTCGGTGGAGTCGTTCCCGTCGGTACAGTTCGGCGACGAGCGGCTGCTCGTCTTCACCGTGCTCAACCTGTTGGCGGCGCTCATCCTGCTGCTCGCTCTCGTGAACGTCGTCAACCTGCTTCTCGCTCGCGCCAATGAGCGCATCCGGGAGACGGCGGTGCGCATGGCGCTCGGTGCATCGATGGGGCGGCTGGTTGTGCAGGGGATGTGGGAGACGCTGATCCTCTGCACCATGGGCGGTGTGCTGGGCACGGCCGGCGCGGCGTGGGGGCTGGAGGCGATAACCCGCTGGACGCGCGCCAACATGGAAGGGAACCTGGCCTTCTGGTGGGTCTGGCGGATGGATAGCGTGACCCTCATCTGTGCCGGTGCCTTCGTCACTGTCGCCGTGGTGGCGATGGGCGTCGTCGTCTCGTTGCGAACCACCCGCACCAATGTGCGCGAGGTGCTGCAGGACGGAGGCGCACGATCGGGCGGGCGCAGCATCGGACGGATCTCCCGCGCACTGGTGACGGTGCAGGTGACGACGGTGACGGTGCTCATGTACTTCGGCGTCATGGCGGGAGTGATGGCCGAGCGGGCGCTGACCATCGATCCCGGCTTCGACACGACGAGGCTCGTTCAGGGCGGAATAGCCCCGCCGCCGGCTCGTTACACCACCGACGCCGAGCGTGCGGTTCTCTTCCGCAACCTGCAGGCTCGGCTCGCCGAGCAGGGTGAACTGGACGAAGTGATCCTCCGTCGTACGCTGGCCGAGAAGCAGTCCAGCGGCGGCCGCTTCACCCTGCGCGACGCGCGACAGGTCGGTGAGACGCCGAGCGCTTTCGTCGTCGCCACGCTGGGCGACCTGAATACTCTTGGCGTGCAACTGTTGGAAGGCCGGGCGCTCGATGTCACCGACGACGGTGAGCACGCTCCGGTGGCGATGATCAGTCGCTCCCTGGCCGCGCGCCACTGGCCGGGCCGTTCGCCGGTGGGCGATCAGCTCCGTCTTGCCGCGGTGGGCGATACCGCGCGCTGGATCACGATCGTGGGCGTGGCCAGCGATCTGCCGTACGGTGATCCGCTGTCGCGCGACCGGAGTGCCGACGCCATCTACCTGCCGCTCCTCCAGAGTGGCGCTACCTACGCTACCTTCCTGGCGCGTTACCGGAGCAGCGAGCTGGCCGCCCGTCAGTCCTTGCGGCAGACCTTTGCCCAGGTGGATCCGCTGCTCGTGCCGGATGGAGTGCAGAGTTACGACGAGGTGCTGCGCAAGGTCGGGTTGATCACGACGTCTGTCTCGCGACTCTTCGCCGCCTGCTTTGCCTTCTCGCTCCTGCTGGCGCTGGTGGGCACGTTCGGGCTCATGTCGCGCTGGATCGGACTGCGTACTCGCGAGATAGGGGTGCGGCGTGCCCTGGGCGCCACCGACGCCAGCATCACGGCCCTCCTGCTGGGGCAGGGCGGACGCCAACTGGGCGTCGGTACGCTGATGGCCGCGCCGCTACTGGCCGGGGTGGGAATGGCCTTCAGCTACTACTTCCCGATCAGCGCGTGGATATCCCTGACGGCAGGCCTTGCGGTGTCACTGGCCATCGTCGCGCTCATCCTGGCCGCCACCTGGATGCCCACACGTCAGGTGCTCAGGGTGACTCCGCGGGACGCGCTCTGGAGGGATTGAGGGGATACGTGCGGATACGGCGCGCCTCACAGCCGCTGGCTGCTGCCTCGCAGGGGTGAACCAGCACGTATCGATCCGAGGAGACGACCAGGGGTTCGGTTACCCATGGCCTCGTTCCACCCGCGGAATGGAGGCCGCATGCCCTCGTTCCACCCGCTTGAATGGAGCTGCGGCAACGACCATGCTGGCGTGAACCGGCTACCGGTGACATGATTGCACGCCCCCGGCGACACGGTCGCCTGCTGGACGTGTCGCAAGGCAGTTCTCTCCATCCCTCCCGACCGCGCCCACCGGCGCAGGAGCTTACCCGTGGAGACCACCGGTTCCATCTCCAACTACGCGCCGCCCGCCAGCCACAATCCGCAGGTCGTCAGGGTCGTGCTCAGCGACATCCAGATGAGCTTTGGATCGATGGTCATGTTCATCCTGAAGTGGATGTTCGCGAGCATTCCGGCCTTCATCGTCATGGCCGTCATCATGTCGATCATATTCGGGATTCTGGGCGTCATGTTCGGCGGGGCGCTGGCCGGTCTTGCGGCTGCTCTGGGCAGTTGAGACGGAACGACATTTCGGGAATCGCTGACGGCAGCCGGGCTGACGGCACGACCGAGGGTCGTGAGCGAACCCCGTTCGCGGTGGCACGTGCCGTCAATGCAACTCCGACCGGACCGCAGAATGGCGGTCGCCGGTCTACCCGACGTTCGCCGCCGCCTGCTGCGCGCGGCGAGCTCTCCACAGCGGACTGACAACCCAGGCTCAGGATGTGGCTCTCCAGGTTACTCCCGTACACGATGCTCGGCGCCATCGTCATCGCCTGCTCCCCTGGCGCGGATGCGGGCGGCGGCCAGCCTGTGACGCTGGCCATCATCAATGCCCGGATCTGGACGGGTACCACCGACAGGCCGTGGGCTGAAGCGATCGCCGTCAGCGGGGACCGGATCACCGCCGTGGGCTCCACCGCTGACGTGCACCGTCTGGTTGGCGACTCAACGCGTATAATCGACGCCGACGGCGCGATGGTGACGCCGGGATTCATCGATGCGCACGTCCACTTCCTGGACGGCGGACTGCGCCTGTCGTCGGTGCAACTGCGTGATGCGGCCACGCCGGCAGAGTTCATCCGCCGCATCAGGGAGTTCGCCGCCACTGTACCGCCGGGCACATGGATTACCGGTGGCGACTGGGACCACACGCTGTGGGGAGGGGAACTTCCGCAGGCTGACTGGATAGACTCGGTGACGCCCGATCATCCTGTATGGCTGCACCGGCTGGACGGTCACATGGCACTGGCCAACAGCGCGGCGATGCGCGCCGCCGGTATCACGCGGGTTACAGCCGACGTGGACGGTGGCACGGTGGTGCGAGACGCCGCCGGCAATCCGGCGGGCGTCTTCAAGGACAACGCCATGGACGCCATCTCGGCGGTCGTCGCACCGCTTGGCCCTGAGCTGGAGGATCGGGCGCTGGATTCGGCGATGAAATACGTCGCTGCCCAGGGCGTCACCTCGGTGCACAACATGGGGACTTGGGGCGAGCTCGCCGTCTTCGAGCGCGCACGGAAGGCCGGCAGGCTGATCACCCGTATTCACGCCGCTGTACCACTGTCCAGTTGGGAGCGGTTGCGCGACACGGTGAAGGCGCGCGGCAACGGCGACGAGTGGGTGCACATCGGCGGCCTGAAGGGATTCGTGGACGGCTCGCTGGGCTCCCACACCGCCGCCATGCTGCAACCGTTCACCGACAGTCCCCGCGACTCGGGATTCTTCGTCAACACTCCCGGGGATCTGTACTCCTGGACAAGAGGGGCCGACAGCGCGGGACTCCAGGTGATGGTGCACGCCATCGGGGACCGCGCCATCCGACAGCAGCTCGATATCTTCGAGCGTGTGGAGCGCGAGAACGGTCCGCGCGATCGGCGGTTCCGGATCGAGCACGCGCAGCACATCGCACCCGTCGACGTCGAACGATTTGCCGCACTGGGCGTGATCGCCAGCATGCAGCCCTACCACGCCATTGACGATGGCCGATGGGCCACGGCGGTGATAGGGCCGGAGCGGAGCCAGACCACCTACGCCTTCCGTTCGCTGCTGGATGCGAAGGCTCATCTGGCCTTTGGCAGCGACTGGTTCGTCGCGCCGCCACTACCGCTGTTCGGGATCTACGCTGCGGTCACCAGACGCACGCTGGATGACAGGAACCCGGACGGCTGGGTGCCTTCGCAGAAGATCACGGTGGAGGAAGCGCTCCGCGCCTATACTGCCGGAGCGGCATACGCAGGGTTCAGCGAGAGCCAACTGGGCACGCTCGAACCGGGCAAGCTGGCAGACATGGTCCTGATCGATCGCGACATCACGGCCATTCCTGCGGTGGAGATACGGGATGCGCGGGTGCTGATGACGATCGTGGGCGGCAAGGTGGTCTACGAGCGGGAGGGCGGCGTGAAGTCGGCGCCGTGAGCCGTCCCGGCGCGCAGCCGGTCGCGTCCCCTGTCTCCATGCGACTGAAGCGAGGGGAGCGAATCTCAACGCTATCCCCTTTCGCGGCGATAAATAAACAGGACACGAGGATCACGGCCCGCGCCGGCCACAGGTCGTCCTCACCGTCACGTACCGCAGGTCGTCGCGTCCGACCGGGCCACACCCTCAGCCCGGCCAGCCCCTTCACCGGGAGACCTGTCATGCGAATGCACCTGCCGATCCTCGTCGTAGCAGCCTCACTCCTCGCGCTCAACTCCGCGGCCAACCCGGCGGCTGCCCAGCGCCCCAGGGTCCCCGCCGGCCCGGGCGGAGGTGGAGGCACCGATTCGGCGGGTGTCCCCGCGGTCCAGAAGGTCTCGACCACCAAACACACTGTCATGCTCAACGGCACCGAGATCGCCTATACGGCGCATGCCGGCACCATGGTGGTGCGCGACGAGAACGGCAAGCCGAACGGTTCGGTCTTCTTCATCGCCTACACCAGGGACGGGCAGGATAAGGCGAAGCGGCCACTGACCTTCTTCTTCAATGGCGGACCGGGCTCGGCATCCATCTGGCTCGACATGGGGCTGATGAGTCCCAAGTACCCTGAGATGGCCCCTGGAGGCACCCAGCCAGCGCCCCCTTACAACCTGGTCGACAACCCCAACTCGCCGCTGGATGTGACGGATCTCGTACAGATCGACGCGATGATGACGGGATACTCGCGGCCCGGCACGGGCGTCAAGGCGTCGGAGTTCACGGGGGACCGGAACGACATCCGTATGTTCGCCCAGTTCATCCGCAACTACCTGGACGAGTACGACCGCTGGGCCTCACCCAAGTATCTGTTCGGGGAGAGCTACGGCACCTTCCGCTCCGCCGGACTGGCTGACGAGCTGCAGTCCAACGAGGGGATAGAGCTGAACGGCATCATGCTCCTCGGCACGGTGCTCGACTTCCAGCTCATCTCACCCACGCCCACGAACGACGTAGCCTACGCATCGTTCTTCCCGAGCTACACGGCGACGGCGTGGTATCACAGGAAGCTCTCCCCGGAACTGCAGGGAAAGAGTCTGGAGCAGGTAGTGAAGGAATCGCGCGACTACGCCTTCGGCGATTATCTCGTCTCACTCGGCCGCGGCAACAAGCTCACGCCGGCCGAACGATCGAAGGTGGCCGAGCAGGTCGCCCGACTTACGGGCGTCTCGCCGCAGTTCGTGCAGAACACGAACCTGCGCATCGATGCTGGTACCTTCCGCACCGAACTCCTGCGCGATGAACGGCAGACGCTGGGCCGGTACGACAGCCGGATGATCGGCTTGAACGGCAACGCCACCAGCACCCGACCGGACTATGATCCGTCTGACGTCGCTCCCACGGGTGCCTTCATGACTGCCTTCATGCGCTACCTGCACGAGGATCTCGACTATCGGAGCGACCTTCAGTACTACATGGGTGGCCATACCGGTCGTTGGGAGTACAGCTCCGCCGGGCGGGGATTCCCGAGCGAGATCGAGGCGCTGCGTACGGCGATGGCTAAGGATCCGTACCTGCACGTGATGGTGGGCGCGGGCTACTACGACCTGGCTACCCCGTTCGCCAACGCCGAGTACACCTTCGACCATCTCGGCTTCGACCAGACGTACCGCGACAGGGTGGATTTCAAGTACTACGAGAGCGGGCACATGGCCTACCTGAACCAGGCTTCCGCGCGCCAACTCAAGAAGGACATCGCCGAATTTATCGGCTCCACCAGGGTCCTCACGACGTCGGCGCAGTAAGGAGGCGCGTGATGGTGCGACGCGATCCATGTGGCGCGTCGCACCATCAGCACCGCTCCCCGTCAATCCCCAGTCCTTCCTGCCGGCCTGGGACGCACCCTCGTTATCGGGGCGTGCTCATCGTACCAGCTCGGCGATCTTGCGGGCGATCTCCTCGGCGCCGGGACGGTCATCCGACGGATCCTTGTTCGCGAACTGCCTGACGTGGTAGAGCTGCGTACCGCTGACCGCGCTCACCTGGCGCATGCTCCCGCTCCAGACCGCCTTGTCGCCAATTCCCGTGGCGGGAACGAATTCGCTGGAGAATGTCTGGTCCTGCCCACCCGCTGAGGCAGTCATGCCCTCCCGCAAACGCTCGACCATGGTGTCGAGCCCCTGCACTGCCTCGGCGCTGCTCCCGAAGCCGGAATGGTTGAAGGTGATGCTCAACTCGTTCGCCGTGCGCTCGTACAGTGCGGTAGCCTCGAGCGACTTGCCGCTCATGACGCCCTCCATGTAGATCGCCTCATTGCGCTTCTCGATCTCCTCGGCGTCGGGCTTTGCCCACTCGTAGGTGCAGATGACGTTCGCGCCGGGCTCACCTCGGTCGACGGTTATGGCGTCCTGCTCGATCGCGAAATGGGACGCGACATCGGCCACGGTGAACGCGTCGCAGGGGTGCTGGGGTCCAGCGGCGAGTCGCCCGCTGGCGCTCCCGCCGTCGCCGCTGCCACCACCACCGCCGCAGGCGGCGAGGGCGGGAATGAGGGGGACCAGGAGAAGCCAGGTGATTGTTCTCATCGGACGTCCTGTGGAAACTGAAATGATTGCCATGCCGGGCTTCTTATGGTCGAGCCCGGAAGATCAGAGCAAGCTAATGCTTGCGGCAGGGTGGAGCACTGGAGAGGCATTGCTGGCAGGCGTCTCGCGCCGTCTAACGGACGGATGGTCGATCAGATGTTGATCAGGTGGAAACGCTGGTCCTGCTCAACGTGAGTCCATGCCTGGTTGCCTGTCACGGCGCGAGCACGCGGAGTTCTCGCCAGAGTTGTCGTCCGCGCGCGGCGAGCGTGGCCTGACCGTCCGTTCGCCGTGCCGCGTCAGCGCCGTCGTGGGGAATGCGCGGGCTGTATTCCACGAACAGCTCCGACATCGCCCAGGGCCGGCTGTCACCGTGCCCGCTCCACCGGGGCTGGATGCCCAGACTCCAGAGCAGCTTCGGGAGGCGCGCCGTACGCGAGTCCCAGTCGTGTGGCGGGCAGAGGCGAGCCACGTAGTAGCGCTCGATCGCATCCAGCGCACTCCGGGGCAGTGGCGGCGCCAGTGCAGCCAGAACCTGTTCCGGCACCGCGAGCGCGGCCAGTGTGCGGCCGAGCCTGAGCGTCCAGTAGCAACAGGTGGCCGCTGGAGTGCCGCGCAACTGACGGGATACATCGTCCCAGTCCACCCGTCCGGCCGCCTGCAGGGTGCTGATGTCACGAAAGGTTCGCCATCCGGCGCCGAGCAGGGCATGTGTCCAGGCGAAGTGGGTGCATAGGTGAAGCAGCATGTCCCGGTCGTCGGGCACGAAGACGATGTGGCCCCGCAAGTCCACCGTCCGGGCCCGCTGCCACAGTTGCGTGATGCAGAGATCGAAAGGATTGTCGCGGGGGAAGAGGGCGGTGTGGATCTCCAACCCCAGCCCGGTGCCCCGGATGTCTTCCAGCGTTGGCAGGTGATGGTGCACGGCATAGAACGGGTCCAACTGCGCGATCGTAGCCTTTCGCCAGCCGGATCGGGTTGCCAGGTCCCATGCTTCCGTCGCCCGCTCGGCCGGGACAAGCAGGTCCAGGTCAGCCATCGGCCGCCGGGTGAACGATGGGTAGACGGTGACGGCCAGCGCCGCACCCTTCAACAGCATCACCGGTATCCCGGCCGTGGTGCAGGCCTGCAACAGCTCGTTCAGACGAATTTCCAGGTGCGACATGCGCAGGGCGTTCAGCACCGTCAGGCGCTCCAACCGCGCCCGCTGGTCAGCGGGCAGCACGTGCATTCGCCCATGGCCGGCCTGGAATTTTACCTGATCATGCAGTACCGTGATGGCGCGTTCCCGCTCGGCAATATCTATCGCGCTCGCCCACGAGAATGCCTCGTCGGCGGACGACGGTGCATGCGCTACACCACCGCTTGAGATCCCTGCGAGCGCGTAGATCAGCCTCGCCTCGGCACTCATGGTGGGGCAACCGGGCATGCGCCGATCAGTACTGGCCGGTGGTGCCGGCCTGCCTCACATGCCGGAGCGCCGAGCGCAGCGCATACATGCCGATCACTGTCGTCACGGCGACAGAGAGCGCCAGGGCGCCAACGTCGCCCACCACGCTCGAAACCGATGCGTCCTGGAGCAGTACGCGTCGCAGCGCACGCAGGCCGAAGCTGATCGGTACGACGTCGGCCAGGTGGCGAATCCAGGTCGGGATGACACTGGTGGGGTAGTAGACGCCGCCCAGGAAGACCGAGGCATAGACGGCCAGTTTGGGCAGTTCGGCAGCGGTGCGGAAACGCAACACGAGCGCGCCAGCGACCAGCCCCACGGGCAGGTAGGCGAGCACGGTGAGGAGGACTATCACCATGCCGAGCGCGAGCCCACTCCATGCGATATGCATTCCCAGCGCCACCCCGAGCAGGACGACCAGGGCGGCCCGCAGGGCGCCCCAGGCCAGGCTGTAGCCACAGAGCCCCGCCACCAGGGCGGGGAGCCCGATGGGAGTGCAGAGTTGTGTTTCCAGCGTACCGGTTCCGATCCCGCTGGCAATTGCCGCCGGCAGCGTACCGGCTGCCGCTGCAACCAGTGGCACTACCGCGACACCCAGGACCAGGAAGCCGAAGTAGTCGCCTCCCTCGGTGCTGATGGATGCGGCCATGGTGGGATCGAGGGCGCGGCCAATGAAGTACACCGGCACCACGGCCAGGAGCAGCGTGACGAAGGAGAGCAGCATGCGCAGCCGGTAGCTGCGCGCCGTGATCCATTCCATGCGCATCATGGCCAGGGCCTCACGCATCGTTCGGTGCCCCGCCACCGCGCACTACTCGCTCCAGGAGGTCGGCCAGGGTGAGCCCCACGCGTTCGAACCAGAGGACATCGAGTTCGCCGTCGAGCAGGGTACGAATGATGGAGGTGGAAGCGGCTTCGCCGGCCGGAATGATGACCTCGGCGAGCTGGCGGCCGGTCCTGTCTGGTGACGGCGACGTGAGCTCGGTTGGTACGACCCCCATTGTTCGCAGCGCGCGCTGCAGCGTCGGCAACTGCGTCCATGGCACGCCGACGCGATATCGCTGCTCGCCGTAGCGGGCCATGAGTTCGTCGGCGGGTCCGCTGGCGAGCAATCGACCGAGGTGCAGCACCGCGACCCGGTCACAGAGATCCAGTGCCTCTTCGGGGTTATGGGTGGCGAGGAGAATGGTGCAGCGTTGACGTTGGGCCAGTTCGGCGCGCAGGAATGTGCGGAAGCGGCGTGCGGAGATGGGGTCGAGGCTGCGCGTAGGCTCGTCGAGTAGCAGGATGCGCGGGCGGTGGAGGAGGGCGCGAGCGATGAGTAGCCGTTGTTTCATTCCTGACGAGAACTGCCCGACCATTCGATTTCCGGTGTCCGCCAGCTCGACCGTCTCCAGCGCTCCGGCCACGCGCGCTCGCGCGGTCGCTCCGCGCAGGCCGTGGAGAGTCGCGTACAGCTCGAGGTTCTCGGTCGCTGTCGCCCGCCAGAAGAGGCTGCGTTCGTCAGTCCCCACGAGGGCGACCAGCCGCCGGACGCGCTCGGCCTCGCGGACGACGTCCAGGCCGTCGACCGTCACTTCGCCGCCGTCGGGCAGGATGAGAGTGGCGAGAGTCCTGAAAAGCGTCGACTTGCCGGCGCCGTTGGGGCCGAGGAGGCCGAAGAACTCACCGGCACGGACGTCCAGTGTGACGTTGCAGAGGACCGGGAGGGAATCATGAGCGGCGGTGAGCCGGAGCAGTTGCCGCCAGCCCGTGCGGACGGGGAAGCTCTTGTCGAGTCCGCGCAATGAGACCATCGACGACAAGGGAGCGTCCGTTGCCACCCTTCCGGCAGGATGACCATGTTCGGGCGGCGGACGACTGGCCGGCCAGGTCGGAGCGACGGGAAGGGCGGTCATCTACCGACGAGGTGCGGGCCGACGAGGGACGGAGAAGCGACGTGGCCGGTAGTGACCGTCGTCAGCGCCGGGCACGAGCTTGCGTGCCAGTCGAGAATCTGTTCCACCACCTCGGGGAGGCGGTTGAAGTCGCGCAGGAACGACAGTGTGTAGACGGGCACGGCGCGGGCGACGTCGACCGCGCGCCGTAGAGCGATGGCGGCCTCTCTCCGACCGAGGAGCGGGGTGAGCTTGCCGTTCCCGACGAGTGCGAGTGCCGCTGCGGTGGGCGGCAGGAGCGTGCGCGCGGCCGCTGGCTGCCGCTCGCTGGTCGAGGAACCTGCTGGTGCCAGCAGGTATATGGCGGCAAGTGGCGCTGGCTCCCGCATCCGCCGGCTGGGGGCGAGGTGAGGCAGGCAGAGCTTGTCCTGGCCGGCGAGGTCGTGGGCGATATCCAGCCCGCCCTTTGCATCCATGATCGGATACATGGACGGGTCCAGGATTGGATACGCGGCTGGATCCGGAAGCTCGGCGGCCGCGTCTCCGCTCTCGTGCGCGAGGAGCAGCCTGCGTGCGCTGTCACTCCACAGCCGCATCACGTGGACGCCGGGGAGCGCCAGCGGTATGGATGCAGGGTCCACGACCAGAGTGTCGTCTGTGACAAGGCGAGCGCCGGCCCGGACGAGGGCCAGCGAGAGCGTGGATTTGCCGTGGAACTTGGGCGCCAGGAAGCCGAGTCCGACGCCTCCCAGGCAGACGCCGCTGCCATGCAGGCAGCGCCGGCCGTCGGCGTGCAGCGCCAGCGACAGTACGCGCCCCAGGACATCGATCCGTGCCGCCGCGTCCACATCCCTCCCGTCGCCGCCGCCTGTCGGACGGTACCAGCGGATCATGCGCCCACCGTCGGTGATCGCGAAGGAACCGCTGTCATCGAAGGCCAGCCAGAATCCGGCTGACGTGCCGTAGAGACGGACCCGGATATCGCCCTGGACATCATCCTCACCCAGGTAGACCGAGCCGGCAGGCGGCTCGGCATTACCCGACGAGGTTCTCAGGACCCAGTCCGGGCTACCAGTCCCCGGTGTCAGCTCGGGGAAGAGTAGATCGGATTCCAGGCACCGGCCGAAAAGCTGGTAACGGCTCATCACTTGGGAGATCGTGTGGGCGAACGGAGGCGGCGTGGAGTCGCGCTGCCCGGCTGCTCAGGCTCCTCGCGGCACGCTGGAGCACCGGAGCCTGGGAGGTTCCTGACGGAACCCCCCAGGCCGCCAGCCTGGCTCAGGAACGGCAGCCGATCTTGCAACCGTCCAGCCATCCTACGCCGGGCAGTCCACCGTCACCGTCGGCACCTCTACCGATGAGGGTGAGTTCCCGGAAGCTGCCGTAGCAGCACAGGGTGGGTTTCACGTACATGAGTCACCTCACGTGCGAGTGATGCGGGCAGCTGGCCAGCGCAGCCTGTGGCACTCCTCCACAGGTAGGTGGCGGCAACGAGTCACGCCCCGATGAGGCAGGAGCGATCATGTTGCCGTGAGTGGCGGCCCGGGCGCCCATGTCATGCCCGACCCGCACTGTCGGTGGCGTACTGGTCGGCGGAGCGGGTGAGAGAGCGAACGCCGGGGCCGCGGCCCGGTCGCGCCGGGCGCGTAACCAGAGTTCGGTTTTCAGGGTGTGAAAGAGGGCCACGCGCTCGAACTCGCCGCCGTGTTCCATGAACTGGTTCACTGCCCGTTCCAGCAGCGCGGGATCCACGATGCCCAGTTGAGCGAGCTGCAGCGGGGAGCGGAGGAGGTCAGCGAAGAGTGCCGGGTAGCACGCGCGCATCGCGCGCCTGGAGTAGCCCGATGTAACGCCAGTGCGGTAGGCGCGGGGCGCCAGCAGGCTGTCCGGGAGAAGGCCGCGAACGGCGCGCCGGAGGAGGATCTTTGTCTCGTAGCCTCGTGCGCGCTCACTCACCGGACGGCGGAGGGCGAATTCCACGACGCGGCGATCGAGCAGGGGGGACCGGGGCTCCACGCCTTCCTCGAGCAGCACGCCGGACATGTAGCTGCCTCCCCAGGCCCACACTGGCGCGGTGAGGAACGAGCGGTTCTCGGCGTCGGCGCGATCGCGCGCGCGGCGCGGCGGTAACCAGGCGCGTTCGCGCTCGACAAGGGCGCTGGAGGCGACGAATTCCGGGCGCACCCACGACGGGAGCGGACGTTCCAGATAGTGACCGCCGTTGGAGCCGCTGAGACGCGAGGTGAATCGGGTCAGCGCCAGCGGCAGCAGCGGCTCCACGGTGTTGCGGAAGATGTGCCGCAGGCCCTGCACCCGTCGCGTGCGCAGCTCGCGGGCCAGGCAGCGCCAGTGGCCGTGCACCAGCAGGTCGGCAAGGTAGATGTCGGATACCTGGAAAAGCTGATCACCGCCGGCGCCATCGAGAGCGATGCGAGCACCACATGCCCGTGTGCCACGAGCAAGCGCCCGGTTCCATGCCTCATACAGATGGGCCGGCGGCTCGTCACTGCGCGCGGCACGCTCCTCCAGTCCATCCAGCAGCGGGATGGCGTCGATGTCGAGCCACTGAACGTCGGCGCGCCAGAAGGAGGCAACGTCCCGGATGAGCTCGTCTTCCCGGCCAGGATCACCCTCCGGATAGCTTATCGAAACGGGCCGCAGCGAGCGCTGTGCGCCGTCGAGCGTCACTTCGCGAAGCGCTGCCATGCCGGCGGCGAAGACCGCCGTGGAGTCCCAGCCGCCGCTCATCCAGACCGTCGTCACGCCGTCACACCCCATCTGCTCCACGACTGCCGACTCCAGCAACCCGCGCAGCTCGACGGCGGCGTCATCAAGCGAGGGTACGACGGCCGCAGGCTCACGTACCGGAGGGCGCCAGAAAGGCGTCGGTCCCGCCGTCGCACCGTCTCGCCAGACCAGAGCATGCGCTGCCGGAAGTACTGAAACCCGCTCGTATGCACTGTCCGCACCGGCCGACCAGAGCAGTCCCGCGGCCGTCGCACCCAGCGCGCCCAGGTTCAATGCGGTCGAGCAGCCGGGATAGGCGAGCACGGCGCCAACGGCAGAAGCAACGACCAGTTTGCCCTGGCAGTGCGTGTAATAGAGCCCGCGCCGGCCCAGGAAATCGCGCGCGCACATCCCCTGGCGTCGCCAGCCATCCCACACGACAAAGGCGAAATCTCCCTCCAGTCGTGCCGCGCACTGCACTCCCCACGCCCGGTAAGCGGCGAGTATGAGATGGCTTGGAGTGTCACCGGTCACGCGTATGTCGAGCGCAGCGAGGCGCCGGCGTAGATCAGCCCGGTGATAGAGAGAGGCGTCGGCGGCCACGCAGACGCCATCCTCGACCAGTACGTCCGTGGGTCCGCTGAAATCGACGCCATGCTCCCACGCCAGCCGCGACACGGCGAGAACTGACCGGCCATCACTCCAGGGACCGTCACAAGCCGACTGGTCTCCACGGCGGGGCATCGCCCCGAGCATCGCGCGAGCAGTAGCCACGTCGGGACCGGCGACGGTGCCAAGGATGGCCACGATCAGGCTCACCGCCGCACCAGCTTCAGGTCGGTGGCCGTGAACGTGCGCACATGCCGTGGCTGATCGCCGAGCACCAGTTCGCCCAACTCCACCCAGGCGTGCGCGGCGAACAGGTCGTCGGCGCGGCGGACGCCAATGCGGAGGCGAGAGCCCCGGATACCGGCGCGCTCGAGCAACCGCTGCAGGGCGGCAGCGCGGAGAAGACAGGTGGTGCGCACCGGCCCGTACGTCGCGGCCCGCCGGACGGCCAGCTCGAGCGCCCGTGCGCGTTCGGCCTCGGCCGGACGACTGAGCATGCCTGCCGGATCGGCGCGGCAACCGAAGGGCGCGTCACGGCAGGGGCCAACGTTCCACTCATCTTCGCTCCGGCGGCGCAGAAGCGCCCCCGTCGCTCGTGTGCGCAGCTCCAGCCGGGCCAGCAGGATGGCCCACTGGGCACGGAAGAGATCGGCGCGCTCGATCGAGGTGAGCGAGACGAGGCGCCCGAGCCTGCGCAGTGTTGGGTGCATGCTTCAGTCCTGGCCAGCGGGCGGAAGCACGAGACCGTTGCTCTCGAGGGCGGCCAGCAGTTCGGCCACATCGTTGTGGAGTTCGGCGGCGTCCACTTCCGGATACATCTCGCCCAGAGTGGCACAGACCGATCCGATGTCAGTGACGTCCGGTCGGAGGAGATCCCATATGCGTGCGCCGACGGTGTTCAGGCCGAAGTAGATCTCCTGGCCAGTGTGCAGGAGGACCGCGCCGTCGGCGACGGGCATGCACACGACATCCGGATGTGGGACAGGCAGCATGCTGCGCCTCACTGCTGTGCGATCGTGCAATACAAGCGGGAACTGCAAGGGAATAGCGCGACTCCTATCGGGCGCCCTGGCATGCCGTCGAAGCCGCTACCAGACATTGCCGGTACCATCGCCGTCCGGGGGATGGTGGCGCAATGCCAGCCCTCGCTTCTTGACGAAGGCTGGACGGGGAACCAGGCCGGGTCAGTGAGGTAAACAGCGGGATGACCGAACGCTCGCCCGTCCTGGTCCGTATCTCACCTGGACGAGCCAGTGGCTCGCCTGACCGATCCACCCGATGGAGATTCCATGCTACCCAGAGCTGTCCTTCCCGCTGTCCTCGTTACTGTTGGCGTCACCCTCACGGCGGCCTGGACCGGCCCCGGCGCGCAATCCGTGGCGACACCAGTTGCCACGTCGTCCAGCGCAGACATGGCCACGCCCGGTATGGCGGCCGTCCGGTTCGTGGTGGCGGCCAACGGCAACGAGGCTCGCTATCGGGTCACCGAGCAGTTGGTGGGGCTGGAACTGCCAAATGATGCCGTCGGTGTCACGAGCAAGGTGACGGGCGGGATCTCGGTGGATGAGGATGGCAGGATCATACCTGGCGAATCCCGCATCGTCGTGGACGTCACCGCCCTGAAGAGCGACAAGGACAGGCGCGACGGCTACGTCCAGCGACGCCTCCTGGAGACGGAGCGCTATCCCACCGTCACCATCAAGCCGACATCAATCAGCGGGCTTCCCGTGCCGCTGCCCGGCGCAACGGGCAGCGTCGGCCCGCGGGCGTTGCAGATGACGGGCGACCTCACTGTCCGCGGCGTCACCCGCCCCACCACCTGGGACATCACGGCCAGCTACAACAACGGCACCGTTACCGGCACCGCGAAGACGGCCTTCGCCTTCACCGACTTCCAGATCGAGAAGCCGAAGGTCTCGGTGGTGCTCAGCGTGGTAGACACCATCAGGCTGGAGTACGACTTCACGCTCGTCAGGCAATAGCGAGTCGATCCTGTCGGGGTGCGCGTCGCCGCGCGCGCCTCAGGCTGGTCGGTTGAGGGCCGCCGAGCTGGAGTATTGGTCGGGAGATTGTGACGGATGAGTCAGCCTGGCATGGGGCCGAGCCCTTCAGGGGTTTCACCACACGACCAGTCAGGCAAGGTCCGGCAAGGTTGCGGGTTGTGCCCTACTGCCGGGACAGCATGGGCGTCGTATGCTGAATGGGCAGGGCGGTATTGCCTCCGGTTTCGCCGGTGTGTCGTCCCGTGTGCCTGACTCGTTCGCCACCTTTCGCCGGCTGTAGCGGCGGACAGATCCTCAATGAGGCTCCCATGCGAGCTCCGACCAAGAAGTTGATCCTCGCCACCGTGTCCCTCGCGGTCGGCGGCGTCCTGCTCCACTCCTGCCGCGGTGGTGGTACGGGAGCGACGAACCTTGCCGCCGGCGATGCTGCAACCCGCGTCTATGTGCCGCCGGGCCAGCACGACGAGCTCTACTCGTTCATGTCCGGTGGTTTCAGCGGTCAGATGACCGTCTACGGCATCCCATCCGGGCGTCTCCTCAAGACCATCCCGGTATTCTCCCAGAGTCCGGAGAACGGTTACGGCTACAACGAGGAGACGAAGGCCATGCTGCAGACCACGCATGGCTTCATCCCGTGGGATGACTCCCACCATCCGGAGCTCTCCCAGACCGACGGCGCGATCAACGGCAACTGGCTGTTCATCAACGCTGTCAACACGCCGCGAATCGCCCGTCTCGATCTGACCCGCTTCGAGACCGATGAGATCATAGAGATCCCCAACTCGGCAGGCGGCCACGCATCGCCCTTCACGACACCTGATGGCAAGTACGTGGTGAGCGCCACCCGATTCAGCGTGCCGCTGGGTGCCGAGCGTGATGTGCCGATCGACACGTACGCCGAGAACTTCAAGGGGACGCTGACATTCGTGAAGGCAGACGAGCCAGGCAAGATGGCCATTGCCTTCCAGATCCTGATGCCGGGTTTCAACTACGACCTGGGTCGTGCCGGCAAGGGTCCCTCCGAGGGCTGGTTCTTCTTCACGTCGTACAACTCCGAGCTGGCATATACGAAGCTCGAGGTGAATGCGTCGCAGAACGACAAGGACTTCATAGCCGCGGTCGACATCCGCCGTGCCGAAGCGTGCGTGGCAGAGGGGAAGGCGCAGACGATCAGTGCTCCTCACTATCACAACGTGGTCGACGAGACGACGCGTATTGCCAGTTCGACGGTGGAGCCGAGCGTGAAGTTGCTGGACCCGGCGGCGTGCCCGGGTTCCGTCTACTACCTGCCGACGCCCAAGAGCCCGCACGGCGTGGACGTGGACCCGACCGGTGAGTACATAGTTGCCGGTGGGAAGTTGGCCACCGTCATCCCGGTTCACTCAACGACCAAGTTGCTCGCCGCGATCGCCGGGAAGAAGTTCGACGGCGAGGTCTCGGGTATCCCGATCATCAGGTACGAGGACGTGATCGCCGGTGAGGTCCAGAAGCCGGGCCTGGGCCCGCTGCATACCGAGTTCGACGGCAAGGGTTTCGCATACACCTCGATGTTCATCTCCAGCGAGGTGGTGAAGTGGAAGCTCGGCACCTGGGAAGTGGTGGATCGGATCCCGGTCTACTACTCGGTGGGTCACCTGATGATTCCCGGCGGGAGCACGAAGAGTCCCTACGGCAAGTACCTGGTCTCGCTGAACAAGATCACCAAGGACCGCTACCTGCCGACCGGGCCGGAGATGGCCCAGAGCGCCCAGCTCATCGACATCTCGGGCGACAAGATGAGGCTCCTGCTCGACTTCCCGACGATGGGTGAGCCGCACTATGCGCAGGCGCTGCCGGCGGAGATGCTCAAGGACAAGCAGGTGAAGTTCCTGAACCTGGCGGAGAACGCCAATCCCTGGGTGGCGCGTTCGGCGACCGAGGGCGGGATAAGCAGACAGGGGAAGGCCGTGCACGTGAAGATGATCGCGGTGCGCAGTCACTTCGCTCCCGACAACCTGGAGGGTGTGTTCCTGGGCGACACCGTCTACTTCCACGTCACGAACATCGAGCAGGACTGGGACATACTGCACGGTTTCGCGGTGATGGGCGCGGAGAACTCCGAGCTGATCATGGTGCCAGGTGAGACCAGGACACTCAAGTGGATTCCCAAGGCGATCGGTGTCTATCCGTTCTACTGCACCGACTTCTGCTCGGCGCTGCATCAGGAGATGTCCGGTTACATAAGGGTCAGTGCGCCCGGTACGTCCGTGGCCCTGTCGGCGAAAACGAGCAGGAAGGCCAGGACGCAGCTCGCGCGGTCCGCCGGCATTCCTGGAGGTGGAGTGGGAGCTGGCCCGAGCGCGGCGCGTGCGATGCCGGCGGCAGTGCCGGCGACAGGAGGGCCTCGCCAGTAATGTCATCACGCCTGCCGTTTCGTTCCCGCGTCCTCACCGCGCTCGGCGCCGCACTGCTTGTCGGGGTCTTCATCTTCCCGATCTGGCGGATAGACCTGGAGGCGCCGCAATACCCGGAAGGAATCGGGATGCTGATCCACGTGAACGCGGTGGGCGGGGTGAAGCCGAATGACCTCAACAACATCAACGGCCTGAATCACTACATCGGCATGAAGGCCATCGAGCCCGAGTCCATCCCGGAGCTCACCTACATGCCGTGGATTGTCGGTACACTGCTCGTGTCGGGCCTGCTGGTGGCACTCTGGGGGCGGCGGGCGGCACTGGTCGGGTGGGTGTCGCTCTTCATGGTGGTCGGCGTGCTCGGTATCGTGGATTTCTGGCTGTGGGGCTACGACTACGGCCACAACCTGGACCCGCAGGCGATCATCAAGATTCCGGATATGGTGTACCAGCCACCGCTCATCGGCTCCAAGCAATTGCTCAACTTCACGGCGCACTCCTGGCCGGACATAGGTGGCATGATGGCCGCGGCGAGCTTCCTTCTCGGCGCGATCGCGCTCTATCTCGCCTATCGCAAGCCGGCCGAACCACGTCCTGCCCGGGCGGCAGCGGCCGAACGGGCGTTGCGTCCGCAGGTGGCAGGGTGAGACCGTGTGGCCGCCCGGGCGCAGGCAGTGGTGCTTCCGGACCGGTGTACCATCCGTCGGCGTGGGCTCGTCCGGGATCCCGTGCGCCGCGGCTATCCGGGCTGCTGCGGCCACGCTTCCGGCGCCTGGCGCTGATGGTGCTCGCCCTCGTCACCCTTTCCGCGTGTAGTCAGTCAGCTCCGCGCGAGATCGCCTACGGTGAGGAGACGTGCGAGTTCTGTCGCATGACGATCACCGATCCGCGTCATGGCGCCCAGGTGCAGACCGCGCACGGGCGCGTGCTTGCATTCGATGCCATCGAATGCGCGGCTGGCTTTGCGCTGACGCTGCCGGAGAGCGAGATACGCGGTGTGTGGGTGGTGGACAACGGTGAGGCGGGCCGGTTCGTGCCCGCTTCCGGAGCTTCGTTCTGGCGTACGAGCGGGGCATCCACACCGATGGGCTCCGGGCTGGTGGCGACGGCGGATGGTCAACCGCCAACGGGGCTCACCGTCGAGGTGGGTCCGCTGAGATGGGAGGATGTGCTGGAGCTGGTCAAGGTGGGCGGCGTGCGCGGGGCGGCAGAGCCGGAGGTGCGACGTGATACCATGCACTGATCGGATCCGTGGGTGGCACATTCCGGCCTCGCTCCGCTTCGCTCTCCTCATCGGCGTGCTCACGATTGCCCGGCCCGGGCAGGAGTCCACCGCGCAGGGCAGTGAGACGGGGATCCACGTCGCGCCGGCAACCGCCCTGGATACCGGGATCGCCACCCAGGCTGTCGTGGAGGTCTCGCCCACCGGCGCCGTGAGCAGCATAGCCGACGGCATCCGGCTGGTGCGGCCGGGCGGACGGGTGGTCGTGCACGCGGGAACCTACCGGGAACCCATGATCGTCATTGACCGACCCATGGTGCTCGAAGGTGAGGGATGGCCGACAGTTGATGGGGAGGGGGATCGGGAACTCATCCGCATCCGTGCCAGTGGTGTCACGGTTCGCGGGCTCCGGCTCACTCGAGTGGGAGCATCGATGACCGAGGACCGGGCTGCCATCCGTGCCATGGAGGTCCGCGACTGCACCATTGTCGGCAATCGCTTTGACGACACCTATTACGGCGTCTACCTGCAGAGCACGGAAGGCTGCAGCGTGACAGACAATGATTTTGCCGGCATCCCGCACGCATCGGAGGCGCTGACCGGCAACGCCATTCATCTCTGGTCTACCCGGGACGTCGAAATCGCCCGCAACCGGATCTCCGGTCACCGTGACGGGATCTACTTCGAATTCGTGCGAAATGCCGTGGTGTCGGAGAACGTGAGCGAGCAGAACATGCGTTACGGTCTTCACTTCATGTTCTCGGACAGTTGCCGCTACGATCGCAACATCTTCCGGCACAACGGCTCCGGGGTCGCCGTGATGTACACGAACGTCGTCACGATGACCGACAACCAGTTCGCCGACAACCGCGGTGGCGCGGCCTACGGACTGTTGCTCAAGGAGATTGCCGATCCGGTGCTCATCGGTAACAGTTTCGTCGGCAACACGGTCGCGCTGATGGCTGACGGCGCCACGCGCCTGATCGTGGAGCGGAACCGGTTCACGGACAATGGCTGGGGCGTTCGGCTGATGTCCAGCGTGCAGGACGGCCGCTTCACCTCGAACGACTTTTCCGGTAATACCTTCGACGTCTCCACCAATGGGGGCAGCGGCCTGTCCGCGAAGTTCGATGGCAACTGGTTTGCCGACTATCGCGGCTACGACCTGGATCGTGACGGGTTCGGCGACGTCCCCCACAGACCGGTACGCCTGTTCTCGATTCTCGTGGCGCGATACGAGACGATGCTGGTTCTGCAACGGAGCCTGTTCGTCGGTCTGCTGGACGCAGCCGAACGTGCACTTCCCTCGTTGACGCCGGCGGCACTGGTGGATCCGCGCCCCGCCATGCGGCCCGTCGCGGGAGAACCAACCGCGGGCCGTTCCGCGGAGTCGGCGCTCCGGAGCACTCGAGTTCACTCTCAACCCAGTCCACGGGCGGCAGGCTGATGCTGGAAATTCGTGACCTCACCAAGGCCTTCGGCCCATTGGCCGTGTTGCGGGGCATCGACCTGGAAGTCCGACCGGGGCGTGTGACGGCGGTGCTCGGCCCCAACGGTGCCGGCAAGACGACGCTCATCAAGTGCATCCTCGGACTCACCCATCCCGACGGTGGCACCATCCACCTGGGTGGTGAGCCGGTGATCGGCGACGCATACCGGGCCCGGATCGGATACATGCCCCAGATCGCTCGCTTCCCCGGCAATCTCAGCGCCGCCGACCTGCTTGCCATGCTCGCCGACCTGCGTGGGGCCAGCGCCGACCAGACCGACGATGAACTGATCGGACTGTTCGAGCTGGAGCCACACCTGCACAAGCCGCTGCGCACCCTTTCCGGCGGAACGCGGCAGAAGGTGAACGCGGTTCTCGCCTTCCGCTTCCGGCCCGCGCTGCTGATCCTCGATGAGCCCACGTCAGGACTCGATCCCGTGGCCAGCGGGATTCTCAAGGATCGCATAATTGCCGAGCGTGCCGCTGGAAGGACCGTGGTCCTGACGTCGCACGTAACGAGCGAGCTGGAGGAGCTCACCGATGACGTCGTCTTTCTCGTTGAAGGCCGGGTGGCCTTCTCCGGTCCGGTGGAGGAGCTGCTGCTGCGGACCGGGCAATCGCGGCTGGAGAGGGCGATTGCCCAGGTAATGCGGTCGTACCCCGTGGATTCGGAGGCTGCATGACGAGCACCGTGTTGTCGTCGGTCGGATCGTCATCCGCGGCACCGGCAACCGCGCCGCACACGGCGTTGAAGGTGGCACGGTACGAGATCAGCAACATCATCCGCAGCCGCTGGTTGCTCGCGTACTGCGCCTTCTTCTTCCTGGCTACCGACGCGCTGCTGCGCTTTGGCGGTGACGGGGGACGGGCGCTCCTCTCCCTGGTGAGCGTGGTACTGTTCGTGGTGCCGTTGATGGCGCTGGTATTCGGCACCACCTATCTCTATGACGCGCGCGAGTTCACGGAGCTGTTGCTCGCCCAACCAGTGGGGCGCGGTCGGCTCTTCACAGGGTTGTTCCTCGGGCTTGCCGTACCGCTCTCGCTGGCGCTGCTTCTGGGTATCGGGCTTCCCTTCGCCTGGCACGGCGTGGGCGACAACGCACAGATGGTCACACTGGCCGTACTGGGCGGCTGTGGTGTCGCGCTCACGCTGTCCTTCGTGGCGATCGCCTTCCTCGTCGCCGTGCGCACGGAGGATCGAGTACGAGCGCTCGGCACGGCGGTGGGGATCTGGCTCGTGCTCACTCTTCTCTACGATGGGCTGGTACTGGTGGGTATCGCCCTCCTGTCGCACTATCCCATCGAGCGGCCGGTGCTTGCCCTCATGGTCGCCAACCCGATCGACCTGGCGCGGGTTCTCCTTCTGCTGCGCTTTGACGCCGGCGCATTGCAGGGCTACACGGGCGCCGTGTTCACCCAGTTCTTCGGGGGTGCAGGCGCCGCCATCGCTGCCGGGATCCTGCTTCTCTGGGTGGCGGTTCCCTCGCTGCTCGGGCTGCGCGCATTCCGCAGCAAGGATTTCTGAGCGCGCACCGTCGCGGGTCGCATTCACGGGCGGGGGTCGGGGGATCGGGGGGGAGGGGCGAGAGCTGCGGCTTCCATCTCTCCCCTCTCCGCGGCACTATTGGATGACAATGCGCAAGCCGCCCACCTCCCCGACTCTCATCTCTTGACGTCGATAGCGCCAGAGCACGGTCATCACGGCCGGTGAGCATCCTCACCTTTGCCGCACTGATCGCCATCGGCTCCTTCTTCGCCGGCCTGCTTGGCGCGCTGACCGGGCTGGGCGGTGGCATCATCGTCGTCCCGATGCTGACGCTCGCGTTCCACGTGGATCTGCGCTATGCCATCGGAGCGTCGCTGGTCTCGGTGATCGCCACGTCATCGGGCGCGGCAGCGGCTTACGTGCGTGAGGGTTTCACCAACCTGCGCATCGGCATCTTCCTGGAGGTCGCGACCACCATAGGAGCGCTGGGTGGAGCAGCAGTGGCCGGATTCATCCCCACCAGTGCGCTGGCCATACTCTTTGGCGTCGTTCTGCTGTATACGGCCTACAGGTCGCTGCAGTCGCATCAGGAGCAGTCCACCAACGATCCACCACATCCCTGGGCGGTCAGGATGCGCCTGAACGGCAGTTATCCCACCGCGCATGGAATGCAGGCGTACACGGTGCAGGGCGTGCCTACCGGCTTCGTGACCATGTTTGCCGCCGGCATGCTCTCGGCTCTTCTCGGGATAGGCTCCGGAGTGGTGAAGGTGCTCGCCATGGACCGCGCGATGCGCCTGCCTTTCAAGGTGTCGACCACGACGAGCAATTTCATGATCGGCGTGACGGCGGCGGCCAGTGCGGGTGTTTACCTGCACCGCGGCTACATCGAGCCGGAGCTTGCCTTCCCCGTCATGCTCGGCGTGCTGGGCGGCGCGCTGGTAGGTGCGCGTCTCCTGGTCGTGGCACGTACCCGTTCACTGCGGCTGATCTTCACCGCGGTGGTGGTGATACTGGCAGCCGAGATGCTCTACAAGGGCGCCACGGGAGGACTGTGAGGACGGTGCCTGCAGGTTCAGCGAAGGCAGCCACGCCGCCGATCCCGCCAGACGGAAGATGGAGCGACCACGCAGTGGAACAGGTGGTGGGACGACTGCTGCAGGCTGGTGTCCTCATCGCCGCCGCGGTGGTGGCCGTTGGCGGTGCCATGTTGCTCGCCCGGGATGGTCACGAAATCGCGGATTTCTCCGTCTTTCGCGGCGAGTCGTCGCTACTGCGGAGTGTGGGCGCGATAGCGCGCACCGCCTTCACCGGCGACGCCCGGGCCATCACCCAGGCAGGGATCGTACTCCTCATCGCCACCCCCGTCGCCCGGGTGGCGCTCACGCTCGTCGCCTTCGTCGTGCAACGCGACCGGCTATACGTTGGGCTGACGACGATCGTGCTCGCACTGCTGCTCTACGGACTGTTCTGGGTGGGTTGAGCGGAGTGTACCATGAGCGGTAGCGCTGCCCGGCTCAATCCACCGACGATATCAGCTTCTTCAACTTCTCGACCCTGGCCTGCGCGGACGAATCTGCCGTGGTGAACTTTGCCAGATGGCGCACCAGTGCCGCGTCGCGATCGTAGAGGTCGTTGCCGAAGAGGAGCTTGCCGTCCCTGGCGAAGGCGGTGAAGTAGACTATGTAGACGGGGATCTTCCGATCCAGCGATACTTTCTGGTCGTCCGGTCCTGTGTTCATCGCCTCCTGGACCTTCTCCGCGTCCCAGCCCAGTACCCACTGGGCAAAGGAGGCCGGCCGCTCCAGACGAATGCAGCCGTGGCTGGCGGCGCGAACGTCACGGGCGAACGTGCTGCTGTCCGGCGTGTCGTGGAGATAGATGGCGAACTCATTCGGGAAGAGAAACTTCACGAGTCCGAGTGAATTGTCCCCGCCCGGTTTCTGACGCACGTGAGTCCTGCCACCTTCCGTGAATGTCTCGAAGTTGCGCCGCTCGAAGTAACTGGGGTCTGCCTCGAGCTTCGGGTAGATCTCCCTCTCCGCTATCCCGTCGGGCACGTTCCAGTACGGTCGGAACACCACCGTCGACATCGAGTCGCTGAAGGTAGGGGTGGCCTTGTCGTCATACTCCTCGCCCACCACCACCTTCATCTCCAGGGCCATCCTTCCGTTCTCGAATGCCTGCATCTGGAAGGCCGGAACGTTCACGAGCACGAAGCGGCTGCCCAGCGCGTGCGGCAGCCAGCGGTGGCGTTCCATATTCGCAGCGATCTGATCTGCCCGGAATGACGCGGGCAGGTTGAGAGAGCTGATTGTCTGTCCACCCAGGATGCTGTCGACCTCGATGGCGTGATCAGCCTGGAATGTTGCCACCACTCCGGCCAGCGCCCTGTCGTACAGCTCCCGTCCCGCAGCGGGAGCGCTGTCGGCCGTTGCCGCGTCGGCGGGGAGGTAGCCTTCGGATGCGAGACGCGAGCGGAGCGCCCGGAGCTGCGCCGCGGGCGCCTGTTCACCCGGCTTCACCGCCTTCCCTTCGGGAACGATGGTCCATCCGCCGGCTGCAGCCAACTCACGGTAGTTTGCCAGTTCACGACGCAGGACCGCATAACTGGAGTCCTGCGGTCGGAGTCCGCTGAGTGCCTGGTCGAACCGCTGGGCACTGAGGGCCCGGGCCACAGCGCTGTCCACATCCGTCTGGTGGGGATCGATATGCCAGCTCGGCGAGACGCTGCGTGGATCGATCTGGCCACCCAAGAGGTCCTCGGCGAGCGCGACATAGGTTGCCGTGAAGATCAGGTCGGCGTGCGCGAGCTGATCGGCGGTGGGTCTGTCCGCCTCGTGGACGACGGTCAGCGCATCCACGATCTCGTCCAGTGGGTATGCGTCGACATGAAGACCCTCCTCGCTGGCCTCGGTGAGAGTGTGGGCCAGCGCACGAGCGCGGTCGGTCAGGCCGTCACCATCGAACCAGAGCGGCGTATCGCCGTAGGTGCTGTAGAGCTGGCGCACACGCTTCCACTGACGCGAATCCACGGCAGCCGGTCGGTCGTCGCTGGAGACCCGGGCGACGATCGCCTGTTCGACGTCGCGCAGTCGGACTCCCATGACATTACCGTCGACGTTGGGTTTCCAGCCGGCAGCCTTCGGTGAACCGTCATCACCACGCTTGCACGCGCTCGGAACCATCAGGAGCACGAGAAGAAGGAAGAGCCATCGGGCCGCACGGTGTGGCCAGGAGCCGGGCGTGGAGCACGCTGGGCGCTGAATCGGGACCGATCCGGAAGCGCCCGTGTGGATCGTGTCATGCGCGTCATGGACTCTGGTCAGAAGCATGTTCCTCGGTAGTCGTGAGAACCTGACGGTGCGTGGGCCCCGATGCGCTTACGCATCGAGGCCCACGTGAGCAGAGCGGAGTACTTCCCGCCGCGGTGCGAAGTCAGACGCGGCTGTCGCCCTTGGGCGTCCGATGCCCGGGCTTGTCATCGCCGTCCATGGCGTCGGCAATCCCTTGCTGCGCCTTGCCCAGGCCTTGCTGCGCCTTGCCCTTCACCTGTTGCGCCTTGCCCTTCAACTGCTCGCTGGTATCGTCCATGGCGTCGCCTACAGCGTCGCGCACCTTTCCTTCCGCTTCCTTTGCCATACCCCTGGCACGGTTCTCCATGCCCTTGCGATCCAGGTCGCTCATCTGAGTACCTCCGGTTTGCATCCTTGGTTCTTGCGAACAACGCGACCTCATGTCGCGGCGCCTGCACCTGTATCAAGGCAAGACATGGGCCGTCTGCCAGCATGTTTGTGCTCGCCGTCACAGCCTGAGGTTCTAGCGTCTACTCGCCGGCGGATATCCGAGTGCACTGTTGAGCCAGCGGGCCAACGGCAGGAGCACGCGGCAGTTCTCCGCGAAGCGATCTGCCAGGTCGGCGGCGGTAGCCTGGTCATCGCTCAGGGGGACGGTGGCGGTGAACGACTTGTAACGAAGCCACTCCGCTCCTGGCGTGTCGGGGCCGAAGCCACGCGGCAGGCGAGTGAGCATGGTACCAGGGTCCATGTCCAGTGCGCCAGCGGCACGACGGAAGGCGCGGCCCCTCAGGATCGAGCCGAACCTTCCTTCGTCGGCAGCGTCGGCGACCATGGCCGACCGGATCAACCTGAGTGAAGGTGCGGGCGGCATCCACAGTCCGCCGCCGATGTAGCACGCGCCTGGCTCCAGATGGTAGTAGAACCCTGCGGCGGCCACCGAGTCGTGAAAGCCCTTGGTACGCCCGGCGTCACGGTGGAAGAGCCAGAGGGCGGCGTTGGTCTTGTATGGTCGCTTGTCGCGGGAGAAGCGGACGTCGCGGTGTATCCGGAACACTGACCGTCGTCGGTCGCCGACGAACTCCGGGGCCATCAAGGCCAGTCGTGCGTCCATCTCGTCCACGAGATCTCGCAAGGGCTCGAGGAGCACGGTCTCGTATTCACTTCGGTTTTCCTGGAACCAGGCACGGCTGTTGTTGCGGGCGAGGCGGGCCAGGAAGGACAGGGCTTCGGGCGTTGGCATCTGAGGTATACGGGTTACGCGAGAGCTCGCGCGTGAGCATCGCCGCGCGGGTACGCCATGTCTGTCGTGGAGCACCGAAATATGCGTGATTGGGCAACGACAGGATCGGCGTCAGCGCGCCGTCCACTGGATCCGAACCCCAACCGAATCGTCAGATGTCGACAGTCCCGCCCACCGTGGAGCGTCGTTCGCACGAACTGGCCCAGCGCTACCTGAGAAAGAACTGGGAACTGTTATCGGAGGCCGAGCGGAAGGTGATCGGAGGCCTGATCACCGGCGCCGCGCTGGCTCGCAATACCAACCGCGAGTTTGACGAGTCGCGAACCTTTGGCGCGCGACTCTCCGACCGTATCGCCTCCTTTGGCGGATCGTGGACGTTCATCATCATCTTCCTGGCCGCACTCGTCGCCTGGGTGCTCCTCAACAGCGTCATCCTGCGATCCGACGGCCGCGCCTTCGATCCGTACCCCTACATCCTGCTCAACCTCTTCCTGTCCATGATCGCGTCGCTCCAGGCACCCATCATCATGATGTCGCAGAACCGGCAGGCTGCCCGTGACCGTCTGGATGCGTCTCATGATTATGAGGTGAATCTTCGCGCCGAGGTCGAGATCCGTTCACTGCACGACAAGATGGATCTGCTCCGGGAGTCGCAGTGGGCGGAACTGGTGGCAATGCAGCAGGAGCAGATCAGGATGCTGAGGGAGGCAGAGCGGCGGAAGGGGTGAGAGCTGCCGGGCTGCACGGGACGACATCGCGCGACGCGCCCCCAGCCCTGTCAGCCCTCCTCCGCCTTCCGCCGTCCCGACCAACGATCGACTCAGAACAGCACCTTGTAAACGACAGCCAGGTTGCGACCCGGATTCGGGGCAAATCGCTTGATGCGGCTCGACGCGTCCCAGTATCGCACATCCGCGATGTTGTCCGCGCGCAGGGTGAGGGAGTGAACGTAGCCACCGAGTATCCGGGTGTAGCCGGCGCTGAGGTTGATGAGGGTGTGAGCTGGAGTGGGCAGGTCGACGCACGAGCCTGGCGTGCCGGCGGGCACCTGACCGGCGGTGGGGCAGTGGCTGGCGGCGGAGGTATTGCTGCGGGCGAAGGAGTGGCTGATATCGCCGCCTATGGAGTAGTGGCCGTCGTCGTAGCGAGCGGAGCCGCCGACGCGGGCGGCCGGGAGGAAGGGGAGCGGGTCGCCGCCGCGACGGAAGTCGCCGTGGACGACGTCGCCCATGGCGCCCACCACGAAATGCCGGGCAACACGGAGCTCGACCTGTCCCTCCAGGCCGCGCAGTGCGGCGTCGGCCTGGCTGTAGACGTTCAACGGTGCCGAGTACTCACCCCCATCCTCGCCCACCAGAGTGTCGCCCACGATGGCTGGAGTGATGTAGTTGTCGATCCTGTTGTAGTAGGCGGAGAACTGACCCGAGGCATGCTCCGCCTGCAACCTCAGCACCACCTCGGCGCCGCTGTTGGTCTCGGCGCGCAAGTCGCTGTTGCCTATGTCGTAGCTACCCGCGGCGGCGTGAAAGCCGTTGGAGAAGAGTTCCTCCACGGTGGGCGCACGGAAGGCACGCGACAGGCTACCGGTGAGGGTCAGGCCGTCAGAGAGCGGATAGCCAACGCCCAGGGATCCTGACAGGTTGGTGAAGCTGCGCGAGGTGGCGGGTCCGAACCTGTCGTCCTCACTATCGCGGGAATCGATGGAGTAGTGGTCCACCCGGGCGCCAAGCTGCAGGCTCGGGCTGCGCTCCACACGGACGTCGCCACGCAGGGCCAGTTCCTGGAACACGAACGCACCAACGCTGCTGCTGTTCGCGGCTGGCGTCAGCGCCTCCTCACCCGCTGCCGAGTACTGCTTGAGCAGCGTCTGGACGCCCACGGCGCCCGAGAGGCGACGATAACCCGTGCGAGCGAGGGCATTCAGGGTCTGCGTGCGCAGGTTGAAGGTGGTGCCAATCTCACCATCGCTCTCGATCTCGTCATGGCTATACCACTGTGCGGTGCCGTCCAGCTTCAGGGTGCGCAGGCCGTGCGAACCTATGTTGTACTCGCTCCGGGCCACGATCTCGTCCCGGCGACCGTCTATGTGTGCCCCGAACTCGGGATCATCGGCGGCCGAGGGAAGTCCGTAATCGAATGCGTTCCCGCGGTAGGCGATACCGCCGTTCAGGAGATCACCCACGTAGCCCACACCGACAGTGCCCGACTGGTTGTTGGAGTAGCTGTTGGGAAGGCGGGTGTCGTTACCGCCGCGCATGTCGGCGAGTGACCGGGCGCTGCCGCGCACCTTCACCGCCCATCTGTCGCCGGCCGGCAGCGTCAGCGAGACCGAGGCAGCGCCGCCCGGAGTGACCGACTCGGCCTGACCAGCGAGGTAGCCCTGCAGTTCCGTGGGTATCTCGGTCGGGATGTCGTCCTGGATGACGTTCACCACGCCGCCCAGGGCGTTGTTGCCGTAGAGAAGCGACGCCGGCCCGCGAACGACCTCCACTCTCTGCGCGGCCAGTGGGTCGATGGTCACGGCGTGGTCGGCGGCGGAGGACGACAGGTCGCCGGAGCGCTGGCCATCCTGGAGGACGAGGATGCGGTCACCGGAGAGGCCGCGGATGATGGGTGCGCTGGCCGCCGGCCCGCTGAAGCGCGTGGCCAGTCCCGGCTCGCTGGCCAGCGTCTGGGCCACCGTCGAGCCGATGTTGCGTGCCAGCGCCTGCCCGGAGAGCTCGACGGTGGACTGCGTGACGGTCCGGGTGTCGCCGCTGGCGACCGCCGTCACATGCACGCTCTGGAGGCGGAGCGGCGTCTGGCGCATCACTATGACGACCTGGACGGTGTCGCCTACCGGCGGTATGTCGAACTCGATATGACCAGGAGCGTACCCCAGGTAGTAGCTATCGATGTGATAATGGCCGGCGCTGAGCCCCCGGAAGGTGAACGTGCCGCGGGAATCCGTGGTGGTCGTACGCTGCAGGGCCGGGAGATGGATCTGGACGTTGGCCAGCGGAGTACCGCTGCTGTCACGCACGATGCCGACGAGCACCGGCACTGGTACGAGGAGCGAATCGCTGAAGCCGGCGTCGGCAGCAGTCACCGGAGTTGCGCCGGCGAACGTGGCGGCGGCGCCCAGCAGGAAGACGGCCGTGGCGAATGCGCGGCCGCCGTGTCTGACACGGTCCATGGAATGAAGCATATGAGTTGCAGAGGCCTGATGAAGACTCTCGCCAGGATCGCGGGATCACGGCGGAGAGAGGGTCACTTCGTTGGCGTTCGCGAAGCGAACAGCCGGATCAGGCGAGTGGCGGCCCTCGAGCGGGCGGCAGGTAGCTGGAGGTCGCGTTGGTCAGGGGAACGACACTGACCGGAATGGGGGTCGCGCGTATGGCGACCACCCGCAGGACGGCACCCTGTGCAGGCAGGGCCGGCGTCGCCATCGTTGCACAGATGGCGCAGTGGAGGTCGTGCGGCGGGGTGCCGTGCCCCGGGCTGTCCGCATCCTCGATGTGCAGCACCACCGGCCCGGTGCTGCCGGGCCGCGCATCGTCGATCCATTCCACGCCGATGCGTCCCACCTGCAGCACTGCGAAGAGCAGCGCGGCGATGAGACGTACCCGGGAAAGGATCGGAGTGCGGGAGCGGAGCATCGAGGCGAGTACGGGTGGGCCGACGGTCGTCATGATGGACGCCCTCCCCATCTATACGCGTGAGGAGGGCAGGATGTTGCGCGCCGTCGCCGCCGACGGGTGGCTGGCGGGCTCAGGCAGCGGCGAAATCCAGATGTCCGAGTTCCATATCGGTGCGCAGCAGTTGGACACGGACGCTGTCGCCCACGTGGAGCGAGTCCGCTCCCTCCGTGACGCGACCCTCGACCGGTGGATGCAGCAGCCGCACGAATGTCCCCGTCTCCTTGACGCCGGTGACGATGGCATCGAACCGCTGGCCTGTCCGTCCTGCCATCAGGGCGGCGGCGGCAACCTTGCGGAGCTGTCGCTCCACCCGACGGGCATGTGACGCACGCTCGTTGCAGGCAGCCGCCAGCGATTCCAGTTCGGAAAGGGAATACGGTGGCGGAGAACCGGAGAGCAGCGCCTTCAACTGCCTCTGGACGATGAGGTCGGCGTAGCGGCGATTGGGCGCCGTGGAGTGTGTATAGTCGTCCACCGCGAGCCCGAAATGTCCGCCGGCATGGTTGCCCGGCGAGTCCACCGCGTACTCGCCGGCGCCCAGCAGCTTCACCACAGCCAGGGAGAGATCGGGAAAGTGGAGCGGGTCGGCTGCCCGGCGCTCATCGATGAAGCGAGATAGTGAGGGCGCATCCGGCTGTTCGGGGAGGGTCGTGCCGAACTCGCTTGCCAGCACCCGCAGGCGTTTCCAGCCCCGCGGCTCACCGACCACGCGGCGCAGTGCCGGCACACCGGCCGCCTCCAGGTAGCGCGCCATCCCGGAGTTGGCGGCGATCATGAAGTCCTCTATCAGCTCGCGAGCCGCGTTGTTGGGAACCTCGCGCAACTCCACGACGCGGCCGCCCACCGCCACTATCTGTACGTCGATTGTGTCCAGCGCCAGCGCTCCCCTGTCGGAGCGGCGTGCCTGGAGCCGGAGCGCCGCCTCGTGCTGCAGCCGCAACTGCTCCGCCAGCAGGGGCAACGTGCGCACATCCCGCAGCACCCTCCGCCCACCCTCCAACCACGGCCCCACCGTGTCGTAGGCAAGCCGGGCGTGGTTGCGAACGATGGCCGGATAGATCTCCGTATCCTCAAGCTCACCTGTCGGGGTGACAGTCATCGACACCACCAGCGCCAGCCGGTCCACGCCTTCATTGAGCGAGGTGAGATTGGTGGAGAGAAGGTCGGGGAGCATGGGAAAGGTCTGCACGCCAGTGTAGACCGACGTCGTGTTGAGGGCGGCGTGTTCATCCAGCGGTGAGCCACGCGGCACGAGGTGATCCACGTCGGCAATCCCGATGTGCAGCCTCAGGCCGTCTCCCGCAGCGCGCTCCACGACCTCCACCTGATCCAGGTCGAGTGAATCGGCGTCATCCACCGAAGACCAGAACAGGGAGCGCAGGTCGCGCGGTGTCGGCACGTCGCGCGTCACGGGATCTCCCTGCTCGAGAGCGGATAGCTGCGCCTGCGCTCCGGCTGACAGTTCGAGGGTGAATCCCTCGGTGATCATGGCCTGGCGGGCCTGGGAAGGGAGATCCGGGGTCATTCCGTCTGGGTCGGTCGGTTGTGATGGAGATTGGAGGACGGATCGGGCCGCTTCGACCCGACGTGCCCGCGGTGATGCAGGCCTCGGGCCGGACGCGTGCAACGTCCGGCGCGACCCATGCGTCAGGGAATCAACAGCATGCGCCACCCATCCGCTGGCCCGTCTCCGGACGGCAAGGTTGCCGTCGACCTCGAGCGCCCGACCGGGCACCCGCTGCCACGGTATGAGGTGAAGCGCGGCACACGGCGTGGAAGGCTCGTCTGGGCGCGAATGGCCATGATGCTGGTGATGATGGCCCAGCTCGCTGTGGGAGTGATCGCTCCGATCGTCCACGCGCGGGCTGAGTCTTCCGTCGGCGCCCATCTCGAGACACAGGGCGCGGACCGCCACTACATCCATGACGAAGGTCGGTGCGCGGTCTGTGCGGCGCACCACGTGGCCGCTGTGGTGGCACCGCTTCCGCCATCCCTCCCGCTGTCGCGCAGCCGTGCGTCCGTTCCGCCCCCGGTCTCCGAACAGCCCCTCCAGCGCGACCGGCACACTCCGGCGGCGCCACGAGCACCACCAGCCGTGACGCGGATCGTCTGATCCGGCCGGCCAGGCGATGCCTGGCCCCTGCCGGTACGACGATCCGCCAACCAGAGCCAGGCAACTGCCGTCTCGCTGCTCCCGCCGGCGGTATGACGTGAGGCACGTTCGCCACCTGCTTCCTGCCTCACGACTCATGACGGCCCGCTCGTTTCGCCGCCCTCATGAACAGCCGTCCAACAGGTTGGATTACCGCGCGGTCCCCGCCGCGCACGATCGTCATCGGCATGAGTCTTCATTCTCCATATTCCGCACAGCGTCGGCCGGAACACGGGGTCCCGCGTCCCCGTCGACTTGTCGCCGTCGCCTGCTCGGCGCTCCTGCTGGGTCTCCCCGTCACCGCCATCAGGGCGGAAGCGATGCAGGTCCGCGCTGCTCTCACCCACCGTCAGCCGGTGGCCGACGGCGTCGAGCCAGGAGCGAGGGTGGTCAGTCGGCGCATGGCCATCCGCGAGGCGCTCCGGGCCAACCCCAACGTCCGCATCTCCAGTGAGCAGGTCGCCCAATCCCGGGCGCGGGTTCATCAGGCGGTCGCGCTCCCCGAGCCGCAACTCGACCTGAGCCTGCTCGGTGACAGGGCTGAACTGCGCCCGGGTCGACCCACCGAGACGGATCTGGCGTTGGGTATCACCATCCCCTTTCCGACAAAGATTGTCCTGCAGGGTCGCGTTGCCCGTGGCGAGCTCACAGGCGCCGTGGGTGACCTGGAACTGCAGCGCCAACTGATCGTACTCCAGACCAATCTGGCTTACGATTCGCTGCTCGTTTCGCTGCTTCACAGGCGGGACCTTGAGGAGGCGCGCACACTCGCCCAGCGCTTCCTGGAGCGTACCAGCGCCCGCTTCGAGGCTGGTACCGTGCCGCGGCTGGACGTCATCAAGGCGCGCGTCGATGTGGCACAGGCCGAGAACGACCTCATCGCCAACGAGGTGAGCGTGGCTGGTGCGCGGGTCGCTCTCAACCGACTGCTCGGTCGTCCGCTCGACGCGCCCATCGACGCCGCCGACACGCTCGTCATTCCGGCCAGCCTGGCTCCGTTGGATTCCCTGGAATCGCTGGCGATGGACAGGCGGCCCGAGTTGCGGACAGTCCGTGGCATCCGGGCCGGTGTGGATGCGGCAGCCTCACTCGCTCACCAGTACTTCATACCCGACGTGGGTGTGAGTATCGGGCGCACGAGCATCTACGGCGAGCCGCGCGGTTTCACCACATCGATCGGCTTCGAACTGCCGCTCTTCCCATGGCAGCACGAACGTGGCGAGGTGGCCGAGGCCGAGCACCGCCAGCGAGAACTGGACGCGACCTACCTGGATGTGGTCGCACAGGTGGGTGAGGATCTCCGCGCTGCGTACTCCAGCGCGTCCACTGCCAGGCGGCAGGCGATCTATCTGCGCGACGAACTGGTGCCGGCGGCCAGCGAGGCGTATCGCGCAGTCTCGGCAAGCTACGAACTGGGCGGCACGTCGGCGCTGGAGGTACTGGATGCCCAGCGCACGCTGCTCGACGCCCGGACGCAATACGCGACGGCGCTGGCAGCCGCCAACGACGCGATTGCCGATCTCGCCCGCGCCACGGGCGTACCGGCCGATGACTTCAACAGGGAAGTGCCATGATTGCCAAGGACTCGTGGCGGCGTTGCCGTCAGACACGCCGGCTGCCGATCAGGCTGTGCCCGGCCGCGCTTGCCGTATTCGCGGCGTTGCTCATCACGGGCTGCGCAGACGGAGATTCGGCCACCGTGCACGACTCGCCATCGACGATCGTGTCGCACCATGGACCCGACGATCCCATCTCCTTCAGTCCCGAACAACTGGCAAGGTTGCACGTGCAGGAGGTGGCCCTGGTGGACTTCCGGCCATTGCTTCAGACCACCGGCACTGTGGCCTTCGACGGCGACATCTCCACGCCCGTCCTGTCGCCCATCTCCGGGCCGGTGACGCGGATACTCGTGCAGCCCGGGGCGGTGGTGTCGGCCGGGGCGCCTCTGGCCATCGTTTCCTCACCAGACTTTGCCGCCGCGGTCGCCGAGGTCCGCAAGGCTCAGGGGGCGGCACTGCAGGCCGAGCGAATTGCCGCACAGGACGAACAGTTATGGAGGAACGATGCGATCGCGCGTCGGGACCTCGAGCAGGCTCGTACGGACGCCCGGTCCGCGGCCGCCGACCTGGACGCTGCGCTGCAGCAATTGGGTGCGTTGGGCGTGGACGGGCCAACGCTGGATGCGCTGCGTGAGGGAAGAGGCATCGACACCATACAGGGCAGTATCCGGGCACCGATCGGAGGCACGGTCGTGGAGCGGCTCATCAACCCCGGACAGTTGCTGGAGGCGGGCAGCACCCTCTGTTTCACCATCGCTGACCTGTCACGAATGTGGGTGGAAGCGAGCGTCTTCGATTCCGACCTGCCGCTCGTCCATGTCGGTGACCGCGTTGATATCAAGACTGCCGCGTCCCAGGTGCTCCACGGCACTGTGACCTTCATAGCCGCCCTGGTGGATCCCTCCACCAAGGCGACCGCAGTGCGTGTCGAGGTGCCGGATCCTCATCACCTGCTGAAGCGCGACATGTACGTCCAGGTGAAGATCCACTCGTCACACGAGCGCCGGGGACTACTCATACCCGTGGCAGCTGTGTTGCGCGACGAGCAGAACCTTCCATTCGTCTTCGTCGAGCAGGCGACGGACGGTGGGAGTACGTCCACCGGTGCGACACCATCCTTCTCACGCCGCACAATCACCCTCGGCTCGCGCATCGACGACCGTTATGAGGTCACCGACGGACTGCGGCCTGGCGAACGCGTGATCACCGAGGGCGCGCTGTTCGTGCAGTTCGCGCAGAATCAGTGAGTGCCGCACACGAGGGCCCGCTATCACCTGCGCCGGTAGCGCGTGATGATGGGAGTGCGGTGAGCGCGACCCCGACGACGCCGTCGTTCGTCAACCGCATAGTCGCCGCTTCGCTGCGACAGCGTCTCATCGTGATCCTCCTCGCGCTGGCAATCATCGTCGTGGGCCTCTGGTCGTTCAGCAGGTTGCCGGTGGATGCATATCCGGACCTCTCGCCGCCGCTGGTCGAACTCTCGACCCAGTGGCCCGGCCACGCGGCCGAGGAGGTGGAGCGGCTGATCACGGCGCCGGTGGAACTGGCAATGAACGGGCTGCCGGGCCTGAAGGTGATGCGTTCCGTCTCGCTCTACGGGCTGAGCGATGTGCGCCTCACCTTCGAGGAGGGCACCGACAACTACTTCGCCCGGCAGCGGGTGATGGAACGTCTGCCAGACATCGAACTTCCCGATGGACTGTCGCCGGGGATGGCGCCGCTGGCATCACCCTCCGGGCTCATCTATCGGTATGTGCTGCAGAGTGCAGATCGGTCGGCCATGGAGCTCAAGGTGCTCCAGGAATGGGTGCTGGAGCGGGCGTACAGGGCGGTGCCCGGGGTGGCTGACCTGTCGTCGCTGGGTGGTGAGACCCTGCAATACCAGGTGCTCATCGATCCGACCAGGCTTGCCGGTGCCGGGCTGACCGTCCCCATGGTGGCGGAGGCGCTGGAAGCCAACAACAACAATGCCGGTGGCGGCTTCTACTCGGAAGGTGGCCAGTTCTACTACGTGCGTGGCCTGGGCCGTCTCACCTCCACCGAGGATATTGGCCGCGTGGTACTAGCCGTCCACGACGGCACACCGGTGTTGGTGAAGGACATTGGTGATGTCGTGATCGGGCACGCGCCGCGACTCGGCCAGTTCGGCTTCAACGACCAGGACGACGCGGTGGAAGGTGTCGTTCGGCTGCGCACGGGAGAGCAGGCGCAGACGGTGCTCGCGGGCGTCGAACAGAAGACGGCCGAACTCGCCCGGTCAGTGCTGCCGTCGGACGTCAGGATCGTGCCGTTCTATGACCGCAGCGATCTCATACACCTCACCACCCGGACGGTCGAGGACAATCTTCTACGCGGAATCCTGCTCGTCCTCGTCGTGCTCATCTTCTTCCTCTACGACATACGAGCTGGCGTTATCGTGGCAGTGACCATCCCCCTGGCCCTGCTCTTCGCCTTCATCTGGCTGGACCTGCGAAATATTCCGGCCAACCTGCTCTCCATAGGGGCAATCGACTTCGGCATCCTCGTGGACGGGGCGGTGGTGATGGTGGAGAACATCTATCGCCGGCTGGCCGAGCGCGACCCGCTCACGGAGAGCGTGCGTGCCACGATCATATCTGCCGCTGCGGAGGTGGATCGCCCCATCTTCTATGCGGTGGCGGTGATCATCGCCAGCTTTCTCCCCATCTACGTCCTCAGCGGACCGTCGGGCAAGCTGTTCAGGCCGATGGCCGACACGACGATCTTCGCGCTCATCGGCGCACTGGTGGTGACGCTCACACTCCTGCCAGTGCTCTGTGCCTGGCTGCTGCGCGGGCGGGTGCGGGAGCGTCGGAATGTGCCATTCGAATGGATGCGCAACTGGTATTCACGCGGCCTGGACCTCTCCCTGGCGCGGCCATGGTTCACGATCGGCAGCTCGGCGGTGGTGTTCGGGCTGTCCCTGCTGCTCGTTCCCGGTATCGGCGCCGAGTTCATGCCGAAGCTGGACGAAGGGGCGCTCTGGGTGCGGGCAACGATGCCCTACACGATCTCCTTCGAGGAATCGTCACGCATAGTGCCCGAGGTACGCCGGATCCTCCGTTCATTTCCTGAAGTGACAGTGGTGGCGTCCGAGCACGGCCGCCCCGACGACGCATCGGACCCGACGGGCTTCTTCAATGCCGAGTTCTATGTGGGACTCAAGCCATACGACGAGTGGAATGGCGAATTCCGCGACAAGACTGCACTGATCGCGGCGATCGACCGGAAGTTGTCCGTCTTTCCGGGCGTCACCTTCAACTTCACCCAACCCGCCGAGGACGCCGTGGACGAAGCGGAGACGGGTCTCAAGAGCTCGCTGGACGTGAAGGTGTTCGGCGCCGACCTGGGGCTATTGGAGGCGACCGGGCGGCAGGTGAAGCAGGTGATGGAGAAGGTGCGCGGTGTGGAGCACGTGACAGTGGTTCAGGAACTGGGTCAACCGAGCCTCACGGTAGCGGTGGACCGTGAGAAGTGCGCCCGTTATGGTGTGAACGTGTCAGACATCAACGGACTGCTCGAGGCGGCCGTGGGTGGCGGGGTGGCCACGCAGGTGGTGCAGGGAGAGCGACAGTTCGATCTGGTAGTGCGGCTGCAGCCTGGTTCGCGCGAGACGCCCGAGGCGATTGGCAATATCCTCGTGGCGACGCCGGATGGTCAGCAGTTGCCGCTCCATGAACTCGCCAGCATCCAGGTCGCCAACGGCGCCGCGTTCATCTACCGGCAGGACAACAGTCGCTTCATCGGCGTCCAGTACTCGGTGGAGGGACGTGACCTGGCGAGCGCGGTGCAGGAGGCCCGGCACGATGTTGCGTCGGCGGTGACGCTACCTGTTGGCTATACGATGGTGTGGGGTGGCGAATACGAGGAGTATACGGCGTCGCGGGCACAGCTTCAGCTCGTGCTGCCGATGACAGTCGCGCTCATCTTCCTGATCCTGTTCACGCTCTACGACAATATCTCCTTCCCGTTGATCACCGTGATCGGCGTAGTCCTGTCGGCACCGGTGGGTGGCTTGCTGGCCCTGAAGATCACCGGGACACCGTTCTCTGTATCTTCAGGAATAGGCTTCCTGGCGCTTTTCGGCGTCTCGGTCCAGACGGCGGTGGTATACATCTCGTATGTGAACGAGTTGCGTCGATCGGGTGTGGACATCGCGGTGGCGACCCGGAAGGCGGCGCTGTTGCGGTTCCGGCCGATCATGATGACGGCGCTGGTCGCGGCCCTGGGTCTTCTGCCCGCGGCTCTCTCCAGCGGTGTCGGCTCCGATTCCCAGCGACCCTTCGCGCTGGTGATCGTGGGCGGGCTCTTCTCGCGGCTGCTGATCAGCGTGTTCCTGATGCCGGCGCTGTACGCGGTGGTAGCGCGTCCGGGAGACAGGCTGGAGGTCTGATGGCCCTGGCAACAGCTTCGGACGGGATTGACGGTCTTCCTGGCTCAGGGACTCTGAATGCAGTGGGGGCGGCCATCCGACTGGCCGCCCCCACTGCATTCACGACCGCCCGTTGATTCAGGGCTCGCGGCCCTCGTCGTCATCGTTGAACTGCGTCGTGATGGCCTCGCCGTTGAAGCCGGCGACGCGTTCCACGCGCAGCACCTGGTGGCCCACCGGCCGGCCGTTCACGACCAGCGTGACCAGGTAATCACCAGTCTCGACCAGATTCTGGCCGCCACCGAAGCGGAAGCCGCCACCACGGCCGATGCCGGACGCGCGCATCGCCGCGAAGACCTCGGTGCGCACCTCGGCCTCCGTCATCTCGGCGCCGGCCGCGCGCGCCGCGGATGGCGTCGCGGCAACCGGTTCGGGGCGAGCCGGGGTCTCACCGGGGCGCTCCTTGAACGCCAGTTCTCCGTAGTCGGGGTTCCCGCCACCGCCACCGAACCTGAAGCCTCCACCGCCGCCCGACAGCTCCTGTTGAACCTTGTCGAGCATGGCCCTGGGTATTCCGGTGGCGGCCAGCGAATCGAACATCGCCTGGGTACGGCGCTCGGCCACGATGCTATCGCGCTTCTGTGAGGGTGAGAGAGCCGGCGCCGGTGGTGCCTTGCCCCGGAAGCTCCAGTAGACACGATGGATACCTGGTGTCATGACAGCGCTCAGCGTCTCCAGCGTGTCACCCGCAACATCGGTGATGATGAGCTGGGCGCCCGCACCGGGAGCGCCGCGTCCGCCCGCAGCGCGTCGGCCGGCGCCGGCACCACGTCCCCCAGCCGGCGGACCGCTGCTGGCGGCCATCCCGCTTCCGCTGCTGTCGGCATTGCCGTCAGCCACGGCGCCCCGACCAGCGCCTGCTGCCACACGGTAGGTGAGCTCGGCACCGTAGGGCGGCGGATTCACCGCATACACCTTGTGGCCGGCGTCCTCACCCAGCGCCGGCGGTGCACCATACTGGAAGGCGATCTTCGGGGCGAACAGGTGGACCGGCTTGTTCATGATGCTATCGGCGAGCTGCTGGAGCGGCAGCACGTCAGCGATCCAGATGCTGCGGCCGTGGGTGGCGGCGATCAGCTCATGGTCGCGCGGATGGATCTTGAGGTCGTGCACGGGGACCGTCGGCAGGCCGGTCATGAAGCGCTGCCAGTGTCCACCCCTGTCCAGCGAAACGTAAGCGCCGACGTCCGTGCCCACGTAGAGCAGGTTGGGGTTGGTGGGGTCCTCCCGCACTACATGCAGGAAGTCGACGCCACCCCTGGGCAGGTTGTTGACGATGGAGCGGAAGGTGCGGCCGTAGTCGGTGGTGACGTACAGGTACGGCTCCAGGTCACCCACCCGGTGGTTGTCGAACGCCACGTAGAAGGTGGCGCTGTCGGCCCAGGACGGCTCGATCCGCACCACGTACGTGTTGGCTGGCAGCCCCGGGAAGCGGTCGGTCAGGTTCTCCCACTGGGCGCCATCGTTCCGCGTGAGCCAGACGTTGCCGTCGTCCGTGCCGGCGTAGAGCAGTCCCGGACGCACGTATGACTCGGCGAGTGTCGTCACCGTGCCATACGTCTCGGCGCCCGTCGCATCGTTCGTGATACCGCCGGTGGTAGTCGTGCTGATCCGGATCTTTGCCATGTCCTGTCTGGACAGGTCGGGCGAGATCGGGTAGAGGTCCTCACCGCGATTGATGCTCTTGAGGACGCGGTTGCCGGCCGCGTAGAAGACGCTCGGGTTGTGCGGCGACAGGAAGAAGGGCGTGTTCCAGTTGAAGCGCATGTCGAGCGCTATGGAATCGGCCTTCTGGGTGGCACGGAACTCGGCGATGCGCCGCCTGGTGTCGTTGGACTGTGGCGCGGTCGTGTCACCGCGGGCGATGAGCACGGAGTCCTCGAGCTGCTGGTAGCGCTGGCGCCAGGTGGGCGTGCTGAGCGAGGTACGCTCACCCGTGGCATAGTTGACGCGTGACATGCGCCCACCCTGCGACTCGCCGTAGAGGATGTTCGGGTCGGTCGGATCCTGGGCTGTATAGAATCCATCGCCGCCACTGAAGGTGAACCAGAAGGCGTTGCCCAGTTCGCCGTTGCGACGCCGACTGGGTCCGCACCAGCTCCCGTTGTCCTGCAGCCCGCCGCAGACACGGTATGGCACGGCCATGTCGAAACTGACCTCGTAGAACTGGCCGAGCGCCATCTGGTTCATGAAGTCCCAGCTTCCGCCGCCATCCCAGCTCTGGGACACCCCACCATCGTCACCGACGATGATGTGTGATGGCTCGTTCGGATCGATCCACATCGCGTGGTGGTCGACGTGAATGCCTACCGTAGCGTTGCCCACCGTCTTCCCGCCGTCTCGTGTGTAGCTGACGGGTGTCGACGACCAGAAGACGTGATCCGGATCCCGGGGATCGACGCGCACCTGCGAGTAGTAGAACGGGCGCACGTTGCGGTTGGAGATCTTGCGCCAGTTGCGGCCCGCGTCGTCGGAGCGGTACAGGCCATTCTGCAGCGTCTTCTCACCCCTGGCCGAATCTGCCTCGACGAGCGCGTAGACTATGTCAGGATTGCTCGGTGCCAGCGCCAGTCCGATGCGGCCCTTCATCGTCTCCGGGAAGCCGCCACCCTTGATCTCGGTCCAGGTGGCACCTCCATCGGTGGTCTTCCAGAGCGCGCTCCCTGGTCCGCCGCTCCTCAGGAAGTATGGCCCGCGAACACGCTCCCAGCTCGACGCATAGAGGACGTTGGGATCGCGCGGATCCATCGCGACGTCCACGAAGCCAGCCTTGTCGCTCACGAACTTGATGAGCTTCCAGTTCCTGCCGCCGTCGACGGTCTTGTACAGGCCGCGTTCGGGATTGGAGCGCCAGGTCGCGCCCAGCGCGGCAACGTAGACGATGTTAGGGTCGGTGGGATGGATGACGATCCGTCCTATCGTCTCGGTCTTCTCGAGACCGATCGACTGCCATGTCCTGCCGCCGTCGGTGGTCTTGAAGATGCCACCGCCGGGAGAGATCGAGTTGCGCGAGTCCTCCTCGCCGCTGCCGGCGTAGAGGGTATTCGTATCGCTGGGCGCGATTGCGATGTCGCCCATCGAGATGACGCGCTCATTGTAGAAGACAGGCTGGAAGGTGGTGCCAGCGTTCTGGGTCTTCCAGATACCACCGGCGGCTGCAGCCACGTAGAAGGTCCGGGATGGGAAGGGAATGCCTTCGACATCGGTGACTCGACCGCCCATGTTGGCCGGTCCCACCTGTCGCCAGGGCATTCCGGCAAGTGTCGCCGAGTCGATTGTCGTCGCGCCGGTCGCGGGGGCCTGCGCTGCTGCCGCGCCGGTAGCCAGCGCCAGAGCGCCAGCCATCGCGGGGAGGAGCCGCACGGATCGCATGAGAGGAAGGGGACGGAGGAGAGGAGATGGGCAGGCAGGTGTTCCTGACCGCCACCAGCGTCCGGCGCGAACTGTGTCGGGCGCTGCGCTATGAGTGAGCTACGACGGCGGTGCCATCAGCGTTGCATCGGGCGTTCCACCAGAAGTGCGTGGAAGCGGCGTCGCGCGCGTCGTGTGATCCGGCCGGAGTCAGCTCGACAGCCGTGGTCACCCTGACACCGTGCGTACTCGCCGAAGCGATGGCACGGGATCTCGAGTGCCGAGGCGGTAGATTCAGGATATGGCATCCACGCTTCTCATAGTCGAGTCGCCGAACAAGGCCCGCAAGATCCAGGGCTTTCTGGGGCGGGATGTCGTGGTCAGGGCCTCTGTCGGCCACGTCTGTGATCTGCCGGGAAGGGATTACGGAGTGGACCTGGTGACGCTCGAGGAGCGCTACGAGGTCACGAACGCGAAGGTCATCGGCCAGTTGCGGGCGCTCGTCAAGACGGGTGGCTTTGACCGCGTGCTGCTGGGCACCGACCCTGATCGCGAAGGTGAGGCGATAGCCTGGCATCTCTCGCGCGAGCTGGGGCTGGGGCGCGGGGAACGCCGGGTGGAATTCCGCGAGATCACGGCGGCGGCGGTCCTCTCCGCCCTCGCCCGGCCACGCGTGATCGACCTCGCCCGTGTGGACGCCCAACGCGCCCGACGCGTGCTCGATCGTGTGGTCGGTTTCGACGTCTCCAGCGAGATCTGCTGGCCTGCCGGCGCGTCGTCGGCCGGTCGTGTCCAGACTCCCGCGCTCCACCTGCTGTGCGAGCGCGAGCGCGAGATACTCGCCTTCGTGCCCGTGGACTACTGGACCCTGGGCGTGGGTTATGGTGAAGGGTTCGACGCCGTGGTTCCAGCGCAGCCAGACGACCAGGTGGTGGCGCAGCCGGACAGCGCGACTCGCTGGGCGGGAAGGTTCCAGGCGCGACGGTTCCCCGCGCGCGAGGCCGCCCAGTCCATGCGCGACGAGGCTGGACGCCATCCTCACATCGTCCGGGCGGTGGATCGCCGGCGCACGGAGCGGCGGCCCGAGCCACCGTACAGCACGTCGACGCTCCAGCAGGACGCCAGTCGCAAGCTGCACCTGTCGGCCAGGCAGACGGCCAGCCAGGCGCAGGCGCTCTTCGAAGCCGGCTACATCACCTACCATCGCACCGATTCGGTACGCGTGAGCGATGCGGCGGCGCAGATGGCGCGACAGCATATCGAAGCGCACCACCCGGATGCCCTCCCCGAGCGCCCTCCGCAGGCACGGTCCAGGGATGGAGCCCAGGACGCCCACGAGGCAATCCGCCCGACGGCGCTGGAAGGGGACGACTCCCCGCCGGCGGGAACCGAGCGCCTCTATGCGCTGATTCGCGCCCGCTTCCTCGCCTCCCAGTGCGGCCCAGCGGTCCTTGACAGAACGACGATCCGGGTAGACGCCGGTCCGGTTCCCTTTGCCGCCGAGGGAGCGGTACTGGTGGAGGCTGGCTTCCTGCACTACTGGCGGCCGTACGCACGCCAGGAGGAGCACGAACTTCCGCAGGTGAGTGCGGGCCAGCGGTTGACGCCGGGCAAGTACGCGATCGCCGAGAAGCGTACCTCGCCCCCATCGCGCTACGACACCGGCGCGCTCATACGCAAGCTGGAATTGAGTGGCATTGGCCGACCGGCCACCTTCGCCAGCATAATAGAGACCCTGCTCCGCCGTGACTACGTCGTCGAGACCACCACGGCCGTGGCCGCCGCAGGGAAGGGAGTCGCTGGCCAGGCTGACGGTGACGAGGGCGATATGGCCGCTCACGCCCGATCGTCCGGGAAGACCCGCAAGGGTTTCACCCGACGCGTCCTCCAGCCGACCGCACTCGGCCTCCAGGTGGACGGCCTCCTCTCGGCCAGCCTGCCGACGCTGGTGGGTGAGGAGTACACGGCGGCAATGGAGTCTGCGCTGGACCGCATCGAGCGGCGGGACGACGGAGAGACGCGGCAGAGTTATCTGCGCCGCTGGTACGACGATTTTCGTGCGGCCATGCAGGATGCCCTGCCGCGGGCAGCGGCCTATCGCGTCGACCAGGGACTCACTGGCCGCTCGCGGCGCAAAGGTGGACCGGTCGGCGCCCTCGGAGCTGCAGGCGGGCAGGGTGAGGAGACCGCGCTCGCCTGCGACCGCTGCGGCGAGGCCGCCTATCGCAAGCTCTCGCGACGGAAGAAGAAGGGCACCTTCCTGGCCTGTCCGGCGTGTAACATGATGCGTGATGTACGTGCGCGAACGAAGCCCGGCGGCTGCCCCAGGTGTGGCTCCACACTTCTGGAACGACGGGGGAAGAGGAAAGGGGTGAAGTTCTGGGGCTGCGTGCGCTACGGGCTGCCCACCGGAGCCTGCGATTACGTGGAGTGGCTGGACCCGCCACCCGGCAAGGACTCGCGGCGAAAATCAGCCAGTTCGACGACCAGGGGAGCTGCGGCCACTATCCCCGATGCCTCCGACGCCCAACGTCCAGTACGAAAGCCCTGTCCGCGCTGCGAGGTGCGCTTCCTGGACGTCGTGCCGGCTACCAGCGGCGGGTACTATCTCTGCCCCGATCCGTCCTGTGCCTTCACGCTCCGGGTCGGCGCGCGTCGGCGCGCCCTTCCCTGCTCCCGTTGCCAGGGACTGGTGGTGGATGGAGACGACGGATGGGGATGCGCGAAGTGTGGCGGCGTCTAGCTGGCCGCCGTCTGCTGTTCGCCGCACCGAGCCGCGCCAGACCGTGTTCCCATGCTCGTGACCACCGCGGCGCGCACCATGTTCCATGTGCTCACAGCCATCACATCCGGAACAGGTAGCTCCCCTTCACGAAGAACCCATCGCTCGTCCTGTGCAGTGTGCGGCCGAAGCGGAGCGGCTCATCCTCTCGCAGGAGGCTCCCATAGCCAGCAAAGAAGACCGTGCCCGGCATGGGCTGGTAGGAGATCAGCGCGTCCCCGCGGAACACGTTGCGGCGGCCACCATTGTCGTAGCCAATCGACCCGTCGAACTGCGGAACGAGGAGGCGGCCGCCAGTACGGGAGTCGTCGCGTAGCGCGTCCTGGCGGCTCAGGTCGTACTCGCCAATGAGTCGCACGAATAGCGGGCGGGCTATCTGATACTCCGCCTTGACCCGAGGGATATGGCGCACGAAGACGGTACTGCCGTCGGTGCGGCGGTCGTAACGTTGCTGCCGATAGGTAGCGTCTATGCGCAGCTTGTCCGTCGGACGCAGATTGACGGTCAGAGTGCCGATGCGCACGTCGGCCGGCGCCCACTCGTAGAAATTCTCGTCCCGTCCCCAGATGAGGAAGAGACTCGCCGAGCCGAAGCCGAGTTGTGGGGTGCCGAGATTGATCACCCAATCCAGGTTGCCGAGCCGTGGAGTTCCCGTGAAGGGGACCGTGTCCATCGGGGTGCTGACCGTGGCGGGTCGCTCCACCTTGTAGCCGGCATACAGATCGGGATCGAAGCTGAACTGTTCGATGAGAACCGAGGCGCCGGCCGACCAGCCGCCACGCAGGGAGGCGGAGGTATTCAGGTGCAGCTTCTTCTCGATGGCGTCGTCGCCCTTGAGGAAGCCACGATACTTCCAGATGCCGTCGGTGAGCAGCTCCGTGTTGAAGCTCTCCACGAACGCACCGCGATCGCCGAAGATCGTGTAGCGATGGCTGGCGCTGGCACGTCCGAGGCCGGGACGCGAGATGAAACCGCTGAGGGTGCGGAAGTCCTGGGATATGCCACCCAGGCGATAGTTGAAGCCGAAGGCGCGGCCGCTGCGCACCAGGCGGGCGTCCCAGAGTGGCGCGCTCACCACCTCTCCATCACGCTCGTCACGGCTGCCAGCGGCCTGGAACTGCAAGCTGTAGAGGTCACGGAAGACGAGCCGTCCGTCGACGTCGAGGACGCGGTTGGAGCTGTTGCCATCCACCTTGTCCGTGTAGGCCATGCCGATGCGTGACCGGCTACCGAGGTCGCGTTGCACGCGCACGATGTTGAACATCGGGCGGTTGCCGTCCGTGGAGTAGCTCCGGTCGTCGAATGCGCTCAGCAGGGCGACATCGGTTCCCGAGATCTTGCCGGTGAGTTTGGTGGCCGCCACCGGCTGCACTATACGGCGGGTGTAGATGAGCTGGTTGGGAACCGCGAACTGTTCGCTCCCTTCCAGGAAGAAGGGTCGCCGTTCGTCGAAGAAGAGCGCTGACCGCGGGTCGAAGGAGAACTGTCCGGCGTCAGCCTCCACCTGTGAGAAATCGGGATTGACGGTGCCGTTGAGGGTGAGGTTGTTGGTGACACCCCAGCGAACGTTGCCGCCCAGGTCCGGATGCTCCCCCCGGTAGGTCCAACCGTCCACGGCGCCGTTGGCAGTGAACCGCGGTGTGCCATTGGTGCGATGAGTGACGGTGGGGTTGAGGTCGAGGACCAGGCCGCGCCGAAGGTCGGTGAGCCCATCCAGGTGGCCCGATTGCGCGAGAAAGGACGAGCCGGAGCGGCGCGCCGGCGTCCAGCTATCCTCGTGTCCCGAATGCTGGACCTGGCGCACGATATTTATCGCCCAGCGCTGCACGTCGACCGGTTGGTAACGCAGGCTCTTGAAGGGTATGCGGAGCTCCACTTCGTAGCCGTACTCGGTGAGCCGTCCCTTGCTCTGGAAGACGAAGTCGGGACTCAGGTCGGCCGGCTCACGAGTCTGCTGCGCATTGCTCATGAAGCCACCCGCGGTGCGTCCGGTCTCCACCAGGGTGCCATCACCCTGTACCCCCAGAGGGTTGACGGCGAAGAGGGTCGCCTGACGCCCGTCGTCGAAGGTACCCAGAAGGATCTGGATGTTGTCGTCGCTGAATATGCGATCCCGATCGGCGAGAGTGGCCCGGACCGTGGATGCTGGATCGCCATGGCGCTCGTAGGCGCGGATGCCGAAGTAGATTGCCGTCGGCGAGTACCAGACGAGCACGGTCGTCGAGTCGTCGGCCGGCCTGCCGTCGGCCGGCGAGTACTGCCAGAAATCTCTCATGACAGCCGCCTGCGCCCAGACCGTCTCATCCAGTCGACCGTCCATCTCGACGCTTGCGTCGATTCGCGGCGGCTGGACGTTGACAGTCGTGTCGGCGAGGGCGGCAGCAAGGGCGAGCGAGAGAAACATGGGCCAGGGAACGGGTGGATTGGACAGGTGGTTCGAATGACGTGAAACGTGCCAACACTGAGTGGTGAGCAGGAACGTTCCGGCGAGAACCGGTCCCGTCGCCATGCTCTTGCAGCTCTCCTCCCACAACCCCCGCACTCATACGGGCGCGTGCAGGCGTGGCGCGGGAATATACGGGAGGAGGCAGCGAGGAAGGAGAAAGAAATCTGTAAGCGCCCTCTCACCCACTGCTCGCTGGTCACCTGCACGTTGCACGCAGTTTCTGCCTGACCCCTGACCATGCTGGTTCCGTCGCCATAATCTCCCCGGATGTCAACTTTCCGTATTCCTCGCATCGGGCCCGGTGCGCTTGTCGCGGCGGCGTTCATAGGACCGGGCACAGTCACCACGTGCACCCTGGCCGGACTGAACTACGGCTATGCACTTCTCTGGGCGTTGGTGTTCGCGACGATCGGGACGATCGTCCTCCAGGAGATGTCGGCGCGATTGGGCACGGTGGGCAGGATGGGGCTGGGCGAAGCTGTGCGTCGCCGCTTTCCCGGGCCGCTGAGGGTGGCGGCCGCAGTGCTCGTAGCGAGCGCGATCGGCATCGGCAATGCCGCCTACGAGACTGGCAACCTTCTCGGAGCCGGACTTGGCGCCCAGGCGGCGCTGGGGGGCGACATACGTGCCTGGGCCACGGGCATCGCCGTGCTCGCCGCGCTCCTTCTCTGGTCGGGCAGCTATCGGGCGATCGAGCGAGTGATGGTGGGGATGGTGTTGCTGATGTCCCTCGTTTTCCTGGTGACCGCTATCAGCGTGGGCGCGGAGCCGGGCGAACTGCTACGCGGCGCCACGGTACCTGCGGTGCCGCCGGGGGGTGCGCTGGTGGCGCTCGGCCTGGTGGGCACGACCATAGTTCCCTACAACCTCTTCCTCCATGCGAGCGCCGCGCGCGAGAGATTCAGCGGCGATGGTGCGCTGAATGCCGCGCGTGCCGACTCGGTGGTGGCCATCGGGCTGGGCGGCATCGTCTCCATGTCGGTTGTCGTCACCGCGGCCGCAGCCGCTGCCTCGGGCGGGCTGGGGTCAGCGGCGAACGCCGCGGAGATGGCTCGCCAACTGGAACCCTTGCTGGGTAGCTGGGCCCGGATCTTCTTCGCTGCCGGCCTTCTCGCCGCCGGGCTCACCAGCGCCATCACGGCACCCCTGGCCGCGGCATATGCACTCTCCGGGGTCCTTGGCTGGTCGCGCGACCTACGCGACGCTCGCCTGCGGGCGATCTGGGGAGCAGTATTGTGCAGCGGCGTCTTCTTCGCCCTGATCGGCGTCCGGCCGGTACCGGCAATCGTTTTCGCACAGGCCGCGAACGGACTGCTGCTCCCCATGATCGCGCTCTTCCTCCTCATCGTCATGAACGACCGCGGCCTCCTGGGTCGTGCTGCCAATGGTTGGCTCGCCAACACCCTCGGTGTCATCGTGGTAACGCTCGCCGTCGTACTCGGCGCGCGCGCGGTGCTCGGGGCGCTCTCGTAGGGATTCTGACAGCGACATCTGCGGATGCAGGGGAGCCAGGGGCAGCGAGCCTGACCCTGTACGCTCGGCGCGCGGAGCGCGAAGTTAGGAGGAGACCCCTTGCCACCATCTCTACCCAGTCCACTCCCGATCCCTGGAAATGCCTCAATACGCCACCGAGCTGGAAACGCCGGCCGCCATCGTGGATCTGGACCGCCTGGCGCGGAACCTCGATACGATGGCGGCGTACTGCGCGGTGCACGAACTGGCATTGCGTCCGCATGTGAAGACACACAAGGCCCCTCGGATCGCTGCCGAGCAGATGCGATTGGGGGCGGTGGGGCTCACCTGCGCGACGACACAGGAGCTGGAGGTCATGAGCACCGTCTCCGCCGACCTCCTGCTCGCTCATCCGCCGGTGGGGATTCCCAAGATTCACCGGGCGCTCTCCATAGATCGTGAAGTCGCGTTGAGCTTCGCGTTGGACAACGTGGAGGTGGCCATCCCACTGGCCAACGTGGCACGGGATGCGGCGAGGCCAGTGGGTGTGCTGGTCGAGGTGGACCTCGGGATGCACCGGGTGGGAGTGCAGACGCCTGCTGACGCGGTGAGGCTGGCGCGCGAGATCAGTGACCTGGACGGGTTACGCTATGATGGAATCCTCTTCTATCCGGGTCACATACGCGAGCCTCAGGAGCAACGGCAGGATGCGTTGCTTCACGAGCTGGCCGAAGACCTGGGGCAGGTGATCCAGGCTCTGGCGGGGGCTGACCTGGGGCCACGTGTGGTAAGCGGTGGCTCCACGCCCATCGGCTGGCGGATCCACGAGGTGCCCGGAATAACCGAGGTGCGGCCAGGCACCTACGTCTACAACGATCGGACGACGGCAGCGCTCGGAGCCTGTGACTGGGAGGACTGTGCACTCACGGTGCTGGCCACGGTCGTGAGTGTCGCGGTACCTGGCCAGGCGGTGATCGATGCGGGGAGCAAGGCGCTCGGTCGTGAGCCACTGCCTGGCGAATCAGCTTCCCTGGGCGGCTATGGCGCGCTGGAGGACAGACCGGAAGTGATTGTCACCCGGCTCAGCGAGGAACACGGCATTCTGGATCTGAGCGCCAGTGACTGGCGACCATCGATCGGCGATCAGGTGCGCGTGGTACCGAACCATGTCTGCTACGTCGTGAACCTCTTCGACACGATCTTCGGCATGCGCGATACGGTGGTGGAAACACACTGGCCGATCACCGCGCGCGGACGCGACGGTAACCGGCCAGTGTGGTCCCGTTAGCGGCACTTGCGGACCGACCGCTTACGGGACCTCGCGTCGGCGACACGTCGGGGGGGTGACGGGAGGCCGCGCGATATCAAGGAGAGTTTCTCAGGCTGCCAGCCGGGTGGCGGGCATCCAGTCACTGGTGCCGCGCTCCGGCATCCAGACACATTCGTAGAGTGCCGGCGGAAAGCCGTCGACGCCAATCTCGAGGGTGTCTCCCTCACGCGCCGATACGTGCTCGCTGATCGCCGAGAGCGCGTCCGAGAACGACTCGCTCTGCACTACCCCGGCCTGTCGCACCTGCTTCGGGTTCCTCAACTGAAACTGAAATCTTGGCATCGGACCTCCGCTGCTGGAGGACGGCAAGTCGCCGGGCGAAACCGGCACTGTAGCAGTGACGGACACGCATGGGCGGTGCCAGACATCGTTGTGTGCTGCCAGTGATGATACCCGGTCAGTAGCTCTTTGTGCCAGCGACGCTGGCCTGTCTTCCGGACGGTCCCGGCTGGTACTCGCCGGCCGCGGGGCGTCCGCGGGCACCTGCCGGGCGCCGGGAAGCCTGTCGAAACGACAACACCCCCGCTGCCAGGAGGCAGCGGGGGTGTTGTCATGCACCCTTGGGAGAATCAGGGCATCTTCAGCGACGGGCCGCCGGCGATGATCTCGAACTCATCACGACGGTTCTGCTGCCAGCAGGCCTCCGTCTGCTCGGTGCAGACCGGACGCTCCTCGCCGTAGCTGACGACATCGATACGACCGGCATCGATACCACGCTGGACGAGGTAGGCCTTGGCCGAAGCGGCACGACGCTGGCCGAGAGCCAGGTTGTACTCGTCGGATCCGCGCTCATCGGCGTGACCGCTGATACGAATGCGCATGTCCGGGTTGGCCTGGAAGAGCGGGATCTTGCGATCCAGCGTGGCACGAGCCTCGTCACGCAGCGACTGCTTGTCGAAGTCGAAGTAGATCATCTCCGCCATCGTGCTGCGTACCTCGGCCGAGCGATCCGGAGCTGGAGCCGGGGCCGGGGCTGGGGCTGGGGCCGGAGCTGGGGCCGGAGCTGGAGGCGGGGCCGGAGCCGGAACGATCACTGGCGGCGGTGGCGGAGCCTTGCTCTCGCCGCGACGCCAGGTGTAGCTCAGCCCAACGCGTCCGCTGAGGTTGGTCGAGGTAGCATCGACGTTGCCGACCTGGAGGCCGGGGCCCGGTGACGGCATGTAGTCATAGATACCGTCCAGGCGCAGCGAGAAGGCCTTCCCGAGCGGGAAACGGAGGCCGGCGAGGCCGGAGAACCCGTCCTCGTGCTCGTTGAACGTCTGGTCACCGATGTATCCCTGGTTCACATAGCCGGCGCCGAGCAGAAGCTGCGTGCGGCCGGCAATGGGCAGGTGATAGATCACGTGGCCGTAGATCGGGCGGTACGTGTCCATGCCCGCGTTGCCCTCGGCACTACCTGTGGAGATCGAACCCTCGAGCGACAGGTTGCGGAAGACGAACAGCCCGAAGCGGCCGCCGTACGTCCACGAGTCGTCAATCAGGAGTTCGTCGTCGAACTGCGTGTACTGCGCGTACGCGCCAACTTCCACCGACCCGGCCCGCTGTGCGGCCAGCGGAGCTGCGGTCAGGGCGGCGAGAGCGAGCGCCATTCCGACTGTCTTCTTGTCCATAACTTTCCTCACGGTGGGATGTGCCGAGCCGCTTCGTGCACTGCTCGCCGAACAAGCCGAGCGCGGACTCGCGAACCCGGGAAGCTTAAGTGAAACAGACCCTTCCGGCCAGACGTGACATTACACCGCCCGCCTACAGGGGAGGCCGGACCCTGTCGCGAGCCACGCATGCTGCTCCACTCGACCAGCCCGGCGCAGTTACCAGTACACAATGCGTGCCGCGGCATCCGGGAGGCCCGGTGGCGCGGCAGTAATTCGCTGAAACGAGGCCGAACCGCTCCAGCGCGAGCCCGGTTCGGCCCATCGGTCCATTGCCGTAAACAACAGTTTGGTGAATCCCGGCCGAACACGACCCCCGGCGTCAGGCAGCCAGGTCGGCTACAAGCTAGTCGATATCACTGCTCCCAGGGTAACTCCGGACGTCCAAAATGACCATAATTCGTCGTCGAACGGAAGATGGGGCGACGGAGATCGAAACGTTCGATGATTGCTGCCGGACGGAAATCCAGGCCGCAGACGAAGGCCTCGGCGTGCGCGGCGTTACCGCTTCCATCGGTATCCACACGAACCGACAGCGGCTCCGCACGGCCGATCGCGTAAGCCACCTGGACCTCGGCACGGTGGGCGATCCCCGCCTCGACTATCTGTCGCGCCGCCCACCGTGTGAAGTAGGCCCCACTGCGATCCACCTTGCTGGCGTCCTTGCCGCTCAACGCACCACCTCCGTGGCGCCCCATTCCGCCATAGCTGTCGACGATGATCTTCCGGCCCGTGACGCCGGCGTCGGCCGACGGACCGCCCTCGACGAAGCTGCCCGTTGGATTGACGAGCAACACGATGTCGTCATTCCACCATTCGCCGAGCGCGAAGGGGGCCAATTCGCTGGCGACGAAGGCGCGGATCTCCTCCTGACTGATGGATGCCGCGTGCTGGGTAGACACGAGCACCGTGCGAACCGCCACCGGCCTGTTCGCATCGTCGTACTCCACCGACACCTGTGTCTTGGCGTCCGGCCGCAACCAGTTCACCCGGTCGGCCCGGCGGTCGTCGGCCAGTTGACGTGACAGACGATGGGCCAGGAGAATGGGCAGCGGCATCAACTCCGGAGTCTCATCGGTCGCGAAGCCGAACATGATTCCCTGGTCCCCGGCGCCACCGCTGTCCACGCCCTGGCCGATCTCGGGCGCCTGGCGTGACAGGAGCAGGGAGAGGTGCAGACTGTCGGCATGAAAGCGCTCGGCGGGATGAACGTAGCCGATCTGACGGACGGACTCGCGCACCACGGCTTCGTGGTCCACGACGGCGTGCGATGATATCTCGCCGGCGAGGACGACGTGGTTGCCCTTTACCAGCGTCTCGCAGGCGACGCGTGCGTTCGGGTCCTGTGCGAGATGAGCGTCGAGTACGCTGTCGCTGATGAAGTCGCACACCTTGTCAGGGTGACCTTCGGACACCGATTCGGAAGTGAAGACATAGGTCATGAATCAGTGGCCCGCCGGCCCGTTGCGATGGGTGTCGGCAGCACTCATGCCACGTCCATCAACTCGACATCAAAGACCAGCGTCGCGTTGGGCGGGATGACTCCGCCGGCGCCACGGGTGCCGTAGCCGAGTTCGGGCGGTATGACGAGTATCCGTCGACCGCCAACGAGCATGCCGGTCACTCCTTCATCCCAGCCGGCGATCACCTGGCCCACGCCCAGTTGGAACGCCAGCGGCGAACCACGATCGCGACTCGAGTCGAACTTCGCACCATCGGTGAGTTCGCCGGTGTAGTGGACGTGCACCTGCGAGCGCTTGGTTGCCTCGGCGCCGGTGCCCACGGTGAGATCCTTGTACTGCAGGCCCGATGGAGTGGTGGTCAGGTCGTCGGGAATGTTCATGATGGGAGCCATGGTGAACAGGAGAGCGGGGAATCGTGACGCCTCAAGTTATCTGCGTGAACGGCGCCTGTAATCCCCACTCTCCCATGTCGCCATGCCCAGCGGTTGCGCAACGCACCGCTCTCTCATGCAGCGATGTTCGGCGGCGCTGCGGCCACTACCTTCTCATGCGGCCATGCTCAGCGGTCCTGGAGTACGACGCTCTCCAGAGGTGAACCGCCGCCCGACTTCTCGACCGCGACCACGGTGTAGACCTTGCCGGCCGTGAGGGCAACGTTGGGCACTGTCAGCACGGGGGTCTTGGTGCCGGGCTGCGTGAGGATGACGAGATAGGTTGGATTGGCGGTGACCACCGCGTAGTCGGAAGCCGACTTCGCCGCAAGCCCGGTCCTGACCGCAGTAGCGGTGGCCAGATCCGCCTCGGCCTTGACGACATAGACATCGACGGCGGCGGCGCTGGCTGCGGCGTGCACCACACGCACCCTGGCCTTCCCCTCAGCAGGCGCGGTGAGGTCATCGACGAGCGACAGTTGTTGCGGCGCTGCCTCGGTGCCGAGCGCGATCACGGTGTACGCCTTGTTCGCCTCGACGGTCACCGGTACGCTCACCAGGTCGGCCGTAGCACCAGCCTTGCGCACCTTCACGGTGGTGGCGCCAGCGGCTTGCGATGCGTCAGTGTAGACACCCTTGTAAGCGAGCGCAGCCCTGGCCGTTGCAGTACCGAACAGTATGTCGGCGCTGGCGACGTCGGCGACTGCCTGCACTACTCGCAGCCGCCCACGCTGCTGAGGCTCGGTGCCATTGTCGTCGCACGCGGAAAGCGCGAGGAGGGACAGTGCTGCCAACGCGAGATACCTGTTCATTTGCAGTGCTCCTTATCTGGTGTGTTTCCACAGGGACATCCTGCCCCTGTCGCACAGCCAGATACCCGATCACCGCACGCTCCGTCACACTTTCAACGACATTCGCAGCAATGTGCATCCGGGTGTGACGACCCTCCATTGCGCAGGGTCAATTGACGCCTGGCGGCGTGTCGGAACCCTGAGCGCCGAGCATGAGACCCAGTCGCCGCGCTATCTCCGTGCGCACGTCCGGTGGTTCCAGAATCTCGGCATCGGGTCCGTACTGCAGCACGTGGCGCACTGCCCAGTCCGCGTCGGCAAGCGGGTGATGCACCGTCAGGCTACCGTCGGCATCGATCCGGCAGCCCTCCCGTTCGGCAATCCAGCGTGCGATGCGGCTCGAGTACCGCACGATGAGCGTGCGTGGGCGCTCGGCCCTGAACAGGCGATCGTCGCGGAGTAGACTGTCCACAGCGAAGCCCGCAGGCATCCGGTAGCTCTCGTCGCGAACCTCGAGCCGCTCCATCCGATCCAGCCGGAACACGCGCAGGCCGCCGCCGGTCTCGCAGTGAGCAACCAGATACCACACACTCGCGGCAAAGACCAGCGAGTACGGACACACGGTTCGCTCGGTGCTGGCGCTGTCGGCACCCTTCCGATAGCGCATGTGCACCTTCCGGCGAGCGCTCATCGCGCGTCGGATATCGCCCAGCAAGCCGTTGTGGCGATCATCGGTCAGCGCAACCCGGTGGTCAGCGCCCAGAGCGTCGTCCTCCGGTAGCCTTGTGATTGTCTCGTGGAGACGCGCGCGGGCGCGTTCGATCGCCGGCCCGTCCTCCGCTGGCCGCTCGGCGCGGAGCATCGCGAGCCCCAACTCCAGAGCGCACAGTTCCCTGGCAGTGACTCGCATGGGACGCCGGAAGTGACTGGACGTCATCTCCACCAAATCTCCGTCCAGGTGTATCTGCACGCCCTCCACGAAACCGCCCGGGCCATCATAGCGCTCGCTGATGAGCTGCATGTCATGCATGAATTCGCGCATGTCCATGTCCGCCTCGGCCAGCACGTCATCCAGCCTGTGCGATTCCCCGTCGGCCAGGCGTGGCAGGAGGAGGAGTATTCGCCGCAGTTGCTCGGCCGCAGTCACTTCGGGCTCCCCGCGGCCCTGTCCTGATACTGGGCGAGTGTGGCTGTCAGAAGAGAGTTGAACTCCTCCAGGACGGTCGGTGGCGAGAGCGGGCGGGCGGCACCACCCAGCGAGAGAAGCCAGCGCGCGAAGACACGATTGCGGCGGACGATGAAGACGCGCCGCATCGGCGCGCCTGGCACCGGTGAGCCGAGGGCGGCAGCGGCGTTCACCGCTCCCGTGGCCGTGCTCGTGTCGTCGAATTCCACCAGCGCCATCTCGGCATCGCCGTCGCCCAACTCCCACGCCTGACGCGAGCGCGCGTGCTCGGCCAGTACGAACCCTGCTGGAATGGCAAAATCATGAGTCTCCATGCGCTTGCTGTTCATGGTTACGGCACTCACCCGGCTTACCCGGAAGTTGCGCAGCGCGTCGCGATCCGTGTCCCGGCCGGCGAGATACCAGTGGCCGCCCAGGAAGAAGAGACCGTAGGGCTCCACGGTGCGGTACGAGCTGGAGTCGCGACTCATGGAATGGTACTGGAATACCACCCTCTTGCGTGCGCGTAGCGCCTCGCCCAGTGACTCCAGGGCTCCCGGGTCGGCCGCCGCGTGGGGGCGGGCTATAACCGTACCACTCTCCGCCGTGGCCGAGTCCACTGGCAGGTCGAAAGCGAGCTTCCGGAGTGCCGAAATGGCGTCGGCGGCGAGGGAGGGGTCACCCAGTTGCCTGGTTCGCGCCGCGGCATCTATGACCAGCGTCAGTTCGTCAGGCTCGAAGGCCAGTGACTGGAGCGCACGATAGCCATCCCGGTTCACCCGTCGGGCGCCGACCCGACCGGCCGGTCCAACGACGGAGAGGTAGGGAAGGTAGAAATCATTGGCGCGTAGCCTGTAGCGCGCCGACTCTCCGTCGTCCACGCTCACCGTCTCGATGGGAACGCCGAGCCCGCGAAGTTCCTTCTTGTCGCGCTCGAACATGCGGGCTCGGGCACTGTCGGCGGCAGCGGAGGCGTAAGCCGGGACCTCCTCCACGAGCTGCTCCATCGTGAGTCCGAAACGGTGGCGCAGCAGAGCGGCCAGGATATCGATCCAGCGCTGGATCTTGGGTGTGGCGCGCTGGGAGCGCTGGGGCCTGTCGGGCACCGGTACGGGCTTGTTCGCCATCGTGCGAGTCGTGTGGCTGTCAGTGGGAAGCTGGACGCAGGCTGTCCAGTGCCACGTCTGCGAGCCCGGGATGGGCCATCGACAGCTCCTCCCCGCCCGGCGCGCTGGGTGGCAGCAGGGCGGCCACCAGCCGGTCCAACTGCTGACGGGTGATGAGGCCTGCCCTCAGCTCGTCGCTGACGGCGGCCATCGTGCGCACCGCAATTTCCTCGGTCATCAGGGGAGGCTCGCTGGCCAGATGACCGCTGTCCAGGAGGAACTCGCGGAGCTGGTCCACGGAGGCGGATCGGAAGCGCTTGAGCTTCCCGGACTCGAGATGCGCTATCAGGCGCTCGGCGTTGCCATTGAAGCTGGCGGCCAGGTCGGAGACGGCGTCCATGAATGTGTCGGTGATCGCATTCGAGGCAGCAAGCGCCTGTCGGTCCACGGGGCGGGGCCGTCCGACACGGGCCAGGTGGTGTGCCTGGCCCAGGGCGCGAGCCGCCGCCCGCAACCGGGGGTAGCTATCGGCCAGCATCGGTACGAGCGTTGATCCGCCCTCCTCCACCAGCGCCTCGAGCGCGCCCCATGTCTCCACACGCAGGGTGAGCAGAGCGTGCAGCAGTTCCAGCTCTTCCGTCAGGTGCCAGAGATGCGTGCCACCCATGGAGTCAGCATCGCGGGCAATTGCCGGTACCCGCAGCGCACGGCCGTACTCGGCGTGAGTGAGTCCGTCAGGGCTGGGCAGTACACGGTCGGGCAGCGCAGGCACCGGCGTGAAGTCGGCGACGGGGGCAGTCAACCGCCGACACGCGGCAAGGTCTATCAGGTCTGCTGCCATACCGCGTGCCTGGAGCACGCCCTGCCACTTCGCGGCTTCATCGTCCTGGGCCGTGAAGTAGAAGAGCTGGCGACCGCTCGCCGCGGCCAGCTCCAGGATTGTCTCGATGATGGCCTGTGCGCGTGCGTCGTCGCTGGTGCCAAGGGTCTCGTCCATGAGCAGCGGCAATCGTGGACCATCGCCCTCCTGCAATTCCACGAACGCGAGACGTACGGCGAGCAGCAGTTGCACCCGCGTTCCGCTGGATAGTTCGTGAAGAGCGTGACCCCTGTCGCTCTCCGTGTCGATGGCGCGGAAGGTGGGGTCTGCAGAGTCATCCAGGACCAGTCGCCAGCGACCGTGGGTGACGCGCAGGAACAGTTCACGTGCGCGATGGAAGACGGCAGGTCGCTGTGCGTCGCGCGTCCTTCGCTGCAGGAAATCCAGCAGAAGGGCGCCGATGGCGCGCTCCGTGTCTCTCTCGCGTGCGTCGGCCAGGGCCTGCTCATACTGCGTCAGCTCGGCCAGGGCATGTGATGCCGCCGTTCCGCCCCGGGCTTCATCAACCCTGGCTTCCACACGCGCAACTTCAGCCACGAGGGAGTCGTAGGTCGCGACTTCAGCAGTGGCATCCTCCAGCAATCGTTCGAGCTGCCATTCGGGAGAGCGTAGCAGCCCATCGTCCGCGCCGACAGCGGCTTGCAGGTCGGCCGCCGCCCGCTCCAGCTGCGCGCTCGTCCTTCTGACAAGTTCATCCGCGTCAATGCGTGAAGGCAGCATTCGTTGCCATTCCGCGAGCAGGTGCAGTTCGTCCTCACCGAGTTCCAGCGACTCCAGAATGGACCTGGTGTCCGCCTGGCATTGTTGGAGCTCGCGGATTGCACCTGCGTGTTCGGAGTGCTGGCTGTCGTGCGCCAGTCTGGCCGCCGTGAACTTCTTCTCGCGCTCGTCCAGCGCGGCAACGGCACCGGTCAGGGTGGCAGTATCGGTGCGGCCGTCGGCTGGCGGGAACCCACATGCCGACAGGTGTTCCACGATGGCGGCGCGATGTGTCTCGAGGATCCGGCGGTCCGACTTCTCCTGCGCGATCGCGCCAGCCAGCGCCTGGCGGGCAGCTCTCCAGAGAGCGACGCGTTCCGCCAACCAGAAGAGTGGTGCTGGCCCTGTGGAAGGTGCCACGCCCAGGCGACCGACGAGTTCCGACCGTCGAGCCTCCAACCGTGCAGCGCGCGCCGCAAGCTCATCCCGTCGGGCACGCAGCATCGCCCTGCGCTCAGATCGTGCTGCGGCGAGTTGCATTCCGGCGACGCGTCGGCGAAGAGTGGTCAGCAAGGTCTGGACGGCGTCCACTGTCCACGATGTCGGCGCCCTTCCGCCGTGCCGTAGGTAGGTGGCCGCATGAGCGGCGCGGCCGCCGGCCTGGTCCCGGGCATTGAGCAGAATGAGTGCAGCGAGGACGATGAGCACCACTCCCGCCGTCGCGACCATCCAGTTCGTGGCAGCCCCATTCCCTCGCAGTGTCATGTCCACGACCGTCGCCACCGTGGCCACCGCAGCCAGGGCCATGGCGGCGATGGTGAGCCAGCGTCGGCCGGCGCTCATGGGTGCAGGTGCGGCCAGCCAGGCTTCCAGGGCAGTCACACACGGCAGGAGCGCATCGTCCGCGACGTCAGCGTCGGCACCGTCGTCACGCCGGATATCCTCCGTGAGCGTCGCCAGCTCCGCGTCGATGACTGCCCCATCGGCGCGAAGCTGTTCGGTTTCCAGGGCGAATTCGTCCAACGCGCCGATTCCGTCCAGATCGATCGAGGCGAGCTGCTCTTCATCCTGCGCGCTCACGCCGAGCGCGGCACGCGCCTCGTCGTACTCGGCCTGGTATTGCGCCACGCGCGAGCCCGATTCCAGCCGATCTCCCACGCGTTGCAATGAGTTCAACTCGTGGTGCAGTGTGGACTGGACTGTCTCCGGGAGGGGACCGCCGGGCAGGGCCCGCTCCATGGCCAGCCTCTCGCGATCGATCGCGGACTGTGCCTGTTCCACGCGACCGGCCGCCACGGAGATGCGCTTCCGAAGAGTGTCAAGGCGGCCCGGCTCGTCGCCCGTCATGCAACCCATACGGGGATCGAATGCGTCGAGCGCGATACGAGCCCGCTCATGTTCCGAGCGCGCCGCAGCGTGCCTGATGGCGAGTTCCACCTGCGTGACGCGCGATCTTGCGCTGCGAGCCTTCCCGATCCTCGCCCGCAACTCGGCGAGCCGCTCGTACTCGTCGGCCAGCTCCCGCTGTCGGGCCTGGACCGCCTCCAGGGTCTCGCGCGCCGCACGCAATGCAGACTGTTCTGCCCTGCCTGATCTCCGCCCTGGGCGGGTGAACGCCAGGGCGTCTCCGGCGGCGCGCAGGTCGTAACCACCCTGAGATTCATGGAGGATCCGGGTGGCGAAGTCGCGTCCATCCTGCGCGTCGGTGAGCAACTCATGCAGGGGCAGGCGGTAGCGGTGGCGGCTCGACGCATCCACCGCGGCGGGTGGAGTCGCGTCCACCCCGTCTCGTTGTACCGTGGCGCGCGTACCGTCCAGATCCACCCGCCACGCCGAACCATCAAGGGTGAAGCCGGCGGTCACGGCCAGTTCCCCGGATCGCTGGTCACCGGGCCAGAGCACCGACTCGATCGCACCGGCCGCTGTCGTCTTGCCGGACCCATTGGGCCCGACCACAATCACGACGCTGTTGTCGCAGTGGAACTCGAAGCCGTCCGGAATGCCGGGGGCGCGCCGGATATGCAGTCGATCAAGGCGGATCGCCCGGCTCCGGGTATCCGGCGGGCTGCTCATGTGCCGGCTCTCGTCGTGAGCAGCGAATCGAGCAGTGACAGCGCCTGCCGACGTGCCGCGTCGCGCACATATGTGGACCGCTCCTCGTCCGGTAACGGTCGGAGCGCCAGATACGCGGGTAGCCCATGTACCTCGACCACTCCGGAGCCCAACTCGCGCAGGAGCTGCCGATGCTCCGGATCCTGCTCGTTCGCATCCAGGTCAAGAAGCAACCGGGCCAGGAGCGCCGGAGCGTCGTTGCCGCGCGAAAGGTCCGACAGGTCCAGGGCCGGGCGCAGATCCGATCGTACATGCTCCACGTACAGGGTGCTGTCCTCGCGTTCCAGCACCGCTGCATTCGTCAGCGGCTCCAGCCGCCGCAAGGCCTCGGCGCGCAGCCCGCAGCGGCCCACGAGTCGTACCCGGCAACTCATCCACCGGGTTGCCTCACCGGAAGCCAGTAGCTCATTCAGGTAGTCGCCGAGTGCGGCGTAGGCTCGTGGCTCGATCTCGTCGGCATCGGTCACACCGTCCAGGGAAATTCTCACGCTGTCGTAGCGCACCGTAGCCACGGGCAGCCGCTCGGCGCGCACCCGCTGTCCGGGCGCCACGTGCATGAGCCACGCCCCGTGCCAGCCTGACTCCCCCGGGTCCATGGGCTGGGGTGAGCCGGGGTAGAGCACGGGTGTGCCCCCGTCCTCGAGCCAGGATGGAGCGTGTATGTGACCCAGCAGCCAGGCCGTGCAGCCGGCATCGCGTAATTGCGTCCTGGTCACCGGTGCATAGCGGCTCGCCCCCTGGTCAAGGTCGGCGTGCAGCAATCCGAGCACTGGCAGTCCGTCTCCGGCAGGCCGTGGGGCGAGATCCAGCATGGGGCTGCGCGTCACGCTCTCGCTCGGAAAGCTCCAGCCATCCACATGTAGTAGTCCTGCGGCCAGCTCCAGCGTCTTCCGCTCCCAGATGCCCCCACGACCGAGGAGGTGGAAATGGGAGCTGTTCATGTCATCGGCGAGCCTGGGCAGGACGTCATGATCATGATTGCCGGCCACAGCCACTGTGGGGATGTCGTGATCGGCCAGTCGTCGGAGCCCCTGCTCGAGGGGGGCAAGCGCCTCGAAGTACCTGTTGCCCTGGTCCACCAGGTCCCCACTCACCGCTACCAGATCCACCCGCTGTGCGATCGCTGTCTCGACAATGGCGCGCCACGCGGCGGCACACGAGTTCGCGCCTGCGTCCGGGGAGGCCGGCAGGCGGGACGATCGGCGGCCAATGTGAAGGTCACCAGTGCAGAGGATGCGCATGCATGCAGTGCTGTGGAGGGAGAGATCGAGGCGAAGTTGACGTGCGTCGGGGCAAGTGTCAAACAGCCGTCGTCGGCAACACTGTGGACTCTCGCTCTGACACTCGGGAGATGGGACCACGACTCGACGTCACTGCGACTGGCGAAGACACGGGCGGGTGTCGCGAGAGAGCTCGCAGAGCGGAGCCGCATGCGTGGCGGGCGTGTTCACGACACGGCAGATTACCTGGCTACCAGGAGCCATGTGGCTGATCGTGGGCCATGTCGCGAAGACAGTCGACGCGGTACGCACCAGGTTAACGGTTCAGCACTGTCAGAGCTATCGATAGCTTGCCTGGACACGAGATGTGGCTCAATCTGGTCGGTAGCGGTTCCGGAAGGGCAGCGACATGACAACTCGCTCCTCTCGAGTTCCACGGCCGTGCGAGCACGGCCATCCTGTTCCCGGCGCCACTCGTGGTCGGCAGCAAGTGGTCGGTCGTCCTGCTCACCAGCAATTCGCTCCTCGCACCCCCTCGACGTGTCCCTGCACCTGGTCGTAGCTCGCGATCCCGCCATACTTCTCGAGCGTGCCGCCGATGGCTTCCTGGAGCGTCGCGTGGGCACGCCCGCCGACCCCTTTCCGGCGCCAGCCTATCTGCTCGCGCTACGTCAGGGTGGCCTGCGCGACGATCTGATGCGACTTGCGGCACGGCGCGGGCACCCCGGCTGGTTCGACCCGCCGCTCTGTGTGTTCGCCGAGCTCGCGGAGCGGTTGGGGACCGGTGCCCGACGACCGCTCACCGCCGCCGAGCGCCAGGTGCTGCTTGCTCGCCTCATGCGCGCGGCGCGGGGCAAGGTGTTCTCGCATGCGCGACGTCCCGAGGACTATCTGGACGGCGTGGACCGGCTGATGGGAGAGCTCTGCGCCGCCGACGTTGCTCCGGAAGCATTCGTCGCCGCGCTCGACGTCGCTGATGGTGAATGCTGGAAGCGTGACGATTTCGAGCGGGCCCGGGATGCCGAGCTGGGCGCTCTCCATGCTGCCTATCGGGCCGCTCTCGACGATGCGGGCAGACGCGATGGCCGGGATGCGCTCGCGCATTGCGCCCGTTTCATCGCCGCCCATCCGGACGAACTGGCTGCCAACCTGGGCGGGCGTCGCGAGATCAGGATGGTCGGGCTCCAGGATCTGCGCGGTGGTTGGCAGGCGCTGCTCGGCGCACTCGTCGCCTCACCGGCGATTGACCGCGTGGTGGTCTACACTGCCGTGGAGTCGGAGTTTGCCGCGCTCGGACCCGTCATCGGGCAGGTGGAACGGCTGGCCGAGCCGGAGACAATCGCGACGAGGATCTTCGCGGCCACCACCCCGCGACGACTGCCCACGATCGTGCCCGGCATAGAAGCGCCGGACGCAGCGCGAGAGGTGGAGGAGGTTGCCCGCCGCGTCCGCGCTCTGTGCGATGCTGGCGTGCCGCCACACCGCATCGCCATCGTCGCGCGCAAGGCGCGGCCACACCTCGATCTGGTGGTGGATGCGCTCGCCCGCATCGGAGTGCCCGCCACGGCGCGCCGACGTACCGCTCTGGTCGAGATCCCTGCCGTTCGCGCCGTACTCATACTCCTGGACGGCGCCGCCGCCGGGTGGACCCGTCATGCGATGGTGGAACTGGCCGAGCAGCCGTACCTGGAGAACAGCCTGGACGTGCAGGTCCTGAATACCATCGGCTATCGACGGCAGGTGCAGGGACTTGCAGCCTGGCGGGATGCGGTGGCAGAACTACGGGTGGAGGTATCGCGGCGGGAGCAGGGCGACGAGCCCGAGAGAGGTGGCTGGGAGCGACAGGTCGCCCTGCCGCCGCTGGCCCGGGTGGACGCCGCGCTCGTCGCACTGGATGCATTCTCCAGCCGCGCCGGAGAGCTGGACGGCGAGCGCACGCTGGCCGAATGGCTCGACTGGGTGCGCGGCGTGGTCGAAGAGGACGCGTGGGGCATCGGGCGACTCCTCCGCCTTCTCCCAGCTGCCGGTCGGGTCGACGTGGCACGGCTGGACCTGGCTGGCTGGCGCGCACTCGGCGATCTCACATCCCAGTGGCACAAGGCCGTCACGGATTTCGGTGGCGCCGACGATCGGCTGGCCGCCGGTGGCTTTGCGGCGCGACTGCGCAGCATGCTCGACAACGACGTCGCGTTGTGGAGCACGACCGGCCACGGCGTGCAGGTGGAGGAAGGGCCCGCCGCCGCTTACCGTCCCTGCGATCATCTGTTCATCGTCGGCCTGGAGAGCGGCAACTTCCCCGCCAATCCGCCCTGTAGCGCGGTGCTGGGCGAGATGGACCGGGAGCGACTGATCGCCGCCGGACTACCGCTGGACCCACCGGATGCGTGGGAGAGACGGGAGCGCGAACTCTTCCGCGTCCTCTGTGCCGGCGCCGGTCTGAAGGTCACCATGGCCTGGTCGTCCGTGGACGAGAGCGGGCGTGACGTCGCGCGCTCGTCCTTCCTGGACGAGGTGGAGGAGGCCGCGACGCTGGAGGTGGAGGAGATCCCGTTGTCGCGCGTCCTCACGGACGGCATGCCACTCTGCGCCACGCCCGCCACCGCCGCGCACGCCCATCGAGTGGCGCTCATCGAGACGGGTCGAGCATCGCGCGCTGCATCGCCGTGGAACGGCGCCATGGAGGATCCCGAGCTTCGCGATTGGATCGCGCACGAGTTCGGCGAGAGGAAGCTCTGGAGTCCCACCCAGTTGGAGCACTACGCGAAGTGTGGCTGGGCCTACTTCGGCGAGCGATTGCTGGGCCTGCGTACCCTGGAGGAACCTGATGACTCGCTGGAGCCGAGCGTGCGTGGCAGCATCCTGCATCGGGCACTGGAGCTCTTCTACGATGCGGCGCGGCGCGAGCGAGGGAACGCGCCAGTGCTGTTGCGTGAGGACGACGGGCCGGCCGCCGAGGCAGCGCTGCTGCGGGAGCTCGACACGGCCATCGGCGAGTTCGAGCAGGCCGGGACCTGGCTAGGTGCACCGGCGCTCAGGGCTGCCCTGCGAGCGGAACTGGCACGCATACTCCGGAAGTACCTTGCCTTCGAGATCGACTGGAATCGCAAGCTGTTCGGCAAATTGGGCAACAACCCGCGCGTGTTGCAAACGGGAGTCGTCGCCCACGAGGTTCGGTTCGACGACGTCACCCTCAATGCCGACGGTGTCCACGTGCGATTCCGCGGCTCCATGGATCGACTCGAGCGTGGCGTGGATGAGCGCTTCGAAGGTTCCGAACACTACGTGGCGGCGGTGGACTACAAGACGTCCACCTTCGCCATGCCCGGCGGTGGAGACAAGGCCGCCTGGGCAGACGGCGTCGTGCTCCAGGTACCCATCTACGCTCGAGTGCTGGCCGAACTCTACCCCGCGGATGAGGTGTCGCGCATAGAATACCGATCGCTCAAGAGCCCGTCGGTGAAGCTGGCGTTGCAGCTATACGAGATGAGCAAGCAGGGCGCGGTGCAGCAGAACGAGACCGACTGCGAAACCATGACCGGAGCGATCACCGCCATCGCCCGTCACGTCACCAACGCCCGTGCCGGCCTCTTCCCCGCGGACCCGGCCCCATCCTGCGGCTGCCCGAGCTACTGTCCGGCCATCGACGTCTGTCGCGTGGCCGGCGGCCCGCAGCGAAAGGAGTGGTGAGATGAGCGAACCGTCGCTGTTCGATCAGTTGCCGCAGGGCCCCGAAAGAGAATGCGAATACACTCCCTCGCAGTGGACCGCGGTGGAGGAGTGCGATCGTCACCTCCTGGTGTCCGCCGGCGCCGGGACCGGAAAGACCCACACCGTGATCGGCAAGCTCCTCTGGCTGCTCGGCGTGCCGATGGTGGATCCGTCGGGTGAGCTGCGCGAACATGGTAACCCCATCCGCCTGCGCGATCTCGCAGCCATCACCTTCACCAACCAGGCCGCTGCGGATCTCAAGCGAAAGCTGCGCAAGCGACTGCGCGAGCATGGCCAACGCGACCTTGCCCATGCTGTGGACGCGGCGCGTGTGGGGACGATTCACAGCTTCTGCGGCGACGTGCTGCGGGAGTTTGCCCTTCGCGGGAACGCCCCCCTGGGCGGCCAGGTGCTGGAGGAGGGGGAGAGCGCGGCACTGGTGGCGGAATGTGCGCGCGACGTGCTGCTGGCAGCACTGGACGCGGGGAAGGTTGCCGGTCTGGAGTTCCTGCTTCGCGACTACACGGCACGCACGGTGGAGGAGTGGATTGGAAGTCTGGCCGGCGACGCTGATCGGTTGCGCCGCCTGAGCGCCAGCCATGACGGGAGCGACCCTCGCGAGAGCGCGCTGCTTCACCTGGCCGCCAGCACTGTCACGCGACTCTACCAGCGCCTGGATGAGCGCGGGGCGGTGAACTTCGACCGGATGATCGTTGCCACGCGCGACCTCATTCGAGACGATGTGGGCGTACGACGAGCGCTGCAGCGCCGCATCCGTGTGCTCGTCATGGACGAGTTCCAGGACGTCGACCCCGTACAACGCGAGATCGCCTACCTGCTGGGCGGAGTGGAGGAGGAGGTGGGCGACGCCACCCGTCTCATGCTCGTCGGTGACCCCAAGCAGAGCATCTATCGCTTTCGAAGGGCCGACGTGAGCGTCTGGAACGAGGTGCAGCACGCATTCGAGCACGGCGGCCGGGGCAGCGTAATCTCGCTGGGAGAGAACTTCCGGAGCGTCGCTCCGGTACTGGCGTTCGTGGAGGATTGCATAGGTCCCGTGCTGGACTCACCGGTTGGCGGTGAGAGTGAGGCCCGTCATCCGTTCGAAGTGCCATTCGCGCCAGTCCACGTGACGCGGAACGATCAGCCCGCCCACGCGGGCGTGGAGTTCCTCGTGGTCGCGCCGGATGATGAGGGGAACGCGCGCAGGGTGGCCGATGCCCGGGCGATGGAGGCGGCCAGTGTCACCGAGCGTATGATGCGCCTGAACCGCGACAACGGCGTGCCGTGGAGCGAGATGGCGATCCTGCTGGGCGGGTGGCGCTCGCTGCCGATCTATGAGAATGCCCTGCGCTCGCGTGGGATACCCACCTATGCACTTCGCAACGGCGGCTTCCATGACACCCGCGAGATAGTGGACATGCAGCTCGCACTGCAGATAGCTCGCGACCCCGGCGACGACCGTGCCCTGACAGGGTTCCTGCGCAGCCCGTTCGTGGGCGTGAAGGACGAGACGCTGCTCAGGATAGCCCGCCAGTGTCGCCGACCTTTCTGGAGTGACCTCGACAACTGCTCCATCGCCGACGCTGACGAGCGTGATCTGCTGGAGCGCGGTCGCGCGCTGATCACGCGACTGGCTGCGCTGCGGGATCGCATACCCGCCGCTCAGCTACTGGACGAATTGCTGCTGGAGACCGGCTACCTCGCCCACCTCGCGCTCCGTGGGGACGACAGTGCGCAGGCTGCGGCCAACGTGCGGCAGTTCCTCACCGACCTCCGACGTCGGCCCGAGGCGAGCGTTGGCACACTGTTGCGCGAGATAGCCGAAAGCCGCGCCCGGAAAGATGACGTACAGCAGGCGCGGCTATACGGCGAACATGAGAACGTGGTCACGATAACCTCTGTGCACAGTTCGAAGGGGCTGGAATGGGGCGTCGTGTTCTGGTGTGATCTGATGCACGCCGGTCATAACGGTTCGGCGAAGCTCCTGACCGGGAGCGACGAGCTCTCCCTGGGCGATCCCGATGCCGACAGCAAGGAGCAGCCCGATAGATGGATGAAGCTGCAGGCCGTGCTGAAACTCGAGCGCACGGCGGAGCAACGTCGGCTCTGGTACGTGGCAGCGACGAGGGCAAGGGACCTGCTGGTGGTGAGTGGGATCGCGCCAGGCAAGGGTGCCCGGTTGGCCGGGACGGCAGCGCAGATGCTCATGGGTCGGTACGGGGTGCTGAACGACGGGGCCGACGGTGAAATTGCGATTTCAGGCCAGGGCGTGACCGTCAGCGCGCCGGTGCGCGTCGCCGGTGTGGCGGAGGCGGACACCGACGTCAGCGCGAACGGGCTCGAGGCGGCCGCGGCTGTCGCTCCGGCCGCGAGCCTGCGAATGCCGCCGGCGCCGATCTCCGTCCCGGCCGGGCTGGGTCGCCACTCGGCGACGTCGTTGATGGCCCACGCAAGTTGTCCGCGTCGCCACTGGTTTCGCTACGTGCTCGGCGCGCCGGAACCCAACGCATCCAGGGCGGTGGCTCTGCCCGTGGCTCCGGCAGGGCCGCCTCCGGCGGGGCCGACGACGGTATCTCCGGCTGATGCAGCAGCAGCCCGCGGCGCGCCCGGTGGCGTATCTGCCTCGCACGGCCAGATAGTTCATGACGTACTGGAGCGGCTGGAAGAGGAAGCCGAGTTGGAACTGCTGCTGGAGTCAGCCATTGCCGAACGGGACATCGACGCGCCGGCCGCCGGGACAGAGGCAGGAGCGCGCTATCGCGAACGGCTGGCCGGAGAGATCCGACGGGTGGCTGGCGACCCGGCGTACGCGGCCATCGCGACGCTTCCGACGGCGCGGCGCGAACTGGACTTCGTACATCTGTTGAGCGAGACCGCGCAGGTAAGTGGGAGCATGGATCTGGCGGCGATGGAGGACGGTGGCCTGGTCATCCTGGACGTGAAGACGTCGCAGGTGAGTGACCGTGCGGAGGCGGAGGCTGTTGCGCGCCGGTACGCCGTACAGCGCGACGTGTACCGCTCAGCGGCGGCCGCGATCTCCGGATTGCCGGTGTCCAGGTTCGTCTTCCAGTTCGCCCACGGCGGGATCCAGGTGGATGGAGCGGACTGCGGTGCTGGTGAGGTGGAGTTGGCGGAGGTGATGTCGGGGATGGAGTTGGGCGAACCAGCGCTGGCCGCGGATCCGCGGGAATGTCTGGGCTGTGGCTATCGTATGGCAGGGTGGTGTCCGGGGGCGGAGGGGTAGACGGAGTGGTTGCGGCCAGACGGCGCGGTGAGTGAAGTCACGCGGTCGTGCGGGCCCGATCGACCGGAGGACCGTGCGCCGACGACTCTGTGACCAGGGCGCACGGTTCTGGTACCGGTGCCGCCGGTGACGCACGGTGAGTAGTGTTTTCCACAAGGTACGACTCTCACTCCATAACCTTCGCGCCCTGGCTCCGACATGCCCATGCGCACTGCCGTCATCGCCGTCCTGGCGACGACCCTCGTCTCCGCGAACGCTTCTGATCGCGCTCCCGCCCCGGTCGCTGCCGCGCCCTGCACCACCGCCACCGAAGCTTGCGAGCAATGGGTGACCTACGGGAACGGGCCCGCCCGGTCGATGGTCTACTCCACCTACGCGTTCCGTATTCCCAACCCTGCCGTGACGCGCGCCCTGGTCATGGTCCATGGCGCCGGTCGCAACGCCGATCACTACTTCGAGACGGCCACTGCAGCGGGCTTCCTGGCGGGAGCGCTGGACAACAGTGTCATCATCGCCCCACGGCTCATCGCGTCGCCGGACAAGCCGCAGGCGAATGAGGTGGTGTGGCCCAACGGCCCCAACAGTTGGCGCGCCGGCGGGATGTCGCCGTCCAACCCCACGCTGTCGTCGTTCGATTTCCTGGATGAGATAGTGCGTGAACTCGCCGACAAGAAGACCTTCCCCAACCTCAAGCAGATCGTCATTGCCGGACATTCGGCCGGTGGACAGGTAGCCACGCGCTACGAGATGTCGAGCAAGGTGCACGACACACCCGGAGTGAGCATCAGCTACGTCGTCGCCAACCCATCCAGTTATGCCTGGCCGGTGGCGTTGCGGCCGCTCCCCATCGGCGATGCCAACCCGGTCGATGCCTACAAGGAAGCGCTGGGCAGGGACGGCGAGAAGGTGCATGGTGACTTCACGTACGGTCCCTTCGATTCCACCAGGGCACCGCGCTACAATCGTTGGCCGGCGGGGCTGGAACAACTGGAAGGCTACACCGCCGGCATGACGGCCGATCAACTACGGAAACAGCTCGTGGAGCGCCCCACCACCTACCTGCTGGGCCAGGTGGACGTCCTGCCACTCGGCGGCTTTGACTCGTCGCCGACGGCGATGGCGCAGGGCCCTACTCGGCGGGCACGCGGCGAGGCGTTCTACAAGTACGTGAACGAGAAGATGGGAGCGAAACATCACGCGATCATCGTGTCCGAGTGCGGTCACAACGACCGCTGCATCTTCACGACCGATGTCGTACTGCCGGTGATCTTCCCGGAGTAGCGCCCGGTAGGTAACATCTGGCGATGCGACCATATGGGCTCCTTCTTCTGATGCTCATCGCGAGCGGGTGTGGAGGCGCTCGCGATGATCAGTCCATCCACGAAGAGATGCCACGCCTGTCGCTCACGCCGCTGGCCCAGATCTGCGTCGGGGGAGACGAGGTACCCTGCCAGTTCGTCAATGCAGCCCTCGCGACAGTGGCTCCTGACGGACGTGTTGCCGTGGCCGATATATTTGGAGAGCTGCGCGAGTTCGACCGGGACGGACAGTTCGTCCGAACCGTCGGTGCCCGAGGCGGCGGACCGGGCGAGTACCGGCGGCTGGTTGCTGCCGGCTACGATGGCCTGGGCCGGCTCACGGTGCTCGATCAGTCGGCGATGCGGGTGCAGCGGTTCGACGGCACGGGTACGGTGGACGGGACGGCGACCGCGCCATTCATACCTGGTCTCATCGGCGTTTCGGTCGTCCATGGAAAGGTCGCGCTCTTCTCACTGCCCGGCGCGAGCGCCATCGGCGATACCGTAGAGGCGCATCTGGTGCTGGTTGATCCGGCTTCGGGCGACACGTCGAGCCTTCCCGGATTGCCGGAGCCGGCGATAGCGACCGGCGATGGCTCGATGTTCCCCATACCGCCGCTGTTTACCGTGATGCCGATAGAGCGCTGGGCGGTGAGTCCGGACGGGGCGTTTCACCTGGCCGACAGGGAGCGACTCAGGATCGTGCGTAGGGATCGGGCGGGTGGTACACCAGTCGTTCTCGTGGACCTGGCCGTCGCACCACGTCCGGTCACTGACCAGGATATCGAAGCCGCGCTTGCCCGGCGGGGCCCGATCGGGCCGCCGGGGAACACTGTTGTCGCCGCGCAGCTACGCCGGCAATTGGATGCAGCGAGGGAGAATGCGCCCAGGGTTCACCCGCTCGTCACTCGCCTTGTCATCCTGGATGACGGTACGCTGCTGGCGCGTGGGAGCGCACCGCCGGGCATTGATTCGGTGCGCTGGAACGCCTTCAGCGCCGAGGGCGATCCGGTGGGTTACCTGCTACTTTCCGCCGGCACGAGCATCGCGGCCGGTCGGCTGGAACGAATGCTCCTGACCATACCGGACGCGGACGACGTGCCGCGGATCGGCTGGTATGGAGTGCGGAGCGACGCAGAGGCTGGCGCCGGGCGATGATGGGGAGGTCCGGCGGTAGTAGCGCGGCCCGATAGTACCAGCCTCGCCCGGCGGTGATGGGGAGGTCCGGCGGTAGTAGCGCGGCCCGATAGTACCAGCCTCGCCGGGCGGTGACGGGGAGGTCCGGCGGTTGCGCGGCATTGATGGTACCAGCCTCGCCTGGCGAGTTCGCCGCCAGCTCGACAGCTTGCCTGGATGTCCACGGAACAGATCCGCGTCATCGCTGCCGTCATCACCCGAGGGGATCGTTATCTCGTCTGTCGGCGGCCGCCCGACAAACGACACGGCGGCCGCTGGGAATTCCCGGGCGGGAAGTGCGAGCCGGGTGAGTCAGACGCCGACGCCGCCAGACGTGAGCTGCGCGAGGAGCTGGGTGTCGAGGTGGTGGCCGTCTCCGGCGAGGAGTTTGCCGTTGCCGATCCCGGCTCGCCGTTCCTGATAGCCTTCGTGCCGGTGCGGATCCTGGGCGAGCCCACGTGTCACGAGCACTCCGCACTCACCTGGGGCACGATGCACCAGATCAGGGCGCTCGAGCTCGCGCCGAGTGACCGACGCTACGTCGAGTTCCTGCTCGGCAGGGCGGTGAAGCCCGGTGCTACTGGCGTGTCTCCAGATATGTGCTGAACGATCTGCCGGCGCGCACGCTGGCGCGCCCTGATCGTGCGATGTCTCCCCGGCAACCATCCCGCATGCGGAACGTGTCTCACTCCCAGATGGCGCGACGGAGCGCCGCCGCGAGCAATCGACCGCTCGCCTGGATGACCAGTAACGGGAGCACACGATGGCACGCCCACTCTCCACACTAGCAGCCGCAGCAGTCATTCTCGCCATGCCAGTAGTTGCTGCGCAAGCGAACGCCCAGCGTACGGAACGCCCGAGCCAGGCTCGGTCCGAACGCTCAAACGTGCAGTCGGACTCGACCAGGCAATGCACCTGTGATCACTGGCCGGGTCGAGATGCTGATCTGGCGAGGACGCTGGACCAGCTAAGGCGGTTCAGTGCCGATTCGTCAGGCAACCGTATGGAAATCAGGCGTCGGCTGGACAGGGAGTTGCTCGGCGACCTGAGCGGCCGGGCGGGTGTACGGCTCTTCAGCGACGAACCCGGCTCACGTCTCGCCATTGTGCGCGCCTTTGAACAGGCCAACATGGCACCCGACCGACCCGTGCTGGGACTCTCGATCGGCTCCGAGGCGACCACGGCCGGCCTCGAGGTGGTGGACGTATCGGCCGATGGACCCGCGGCGCGGGCCGGCATAGAGGCGGGTGACCTGCTGACAGCCGTGGATGGTACCAGCCTGCAGCTCTCTCCCGCCGATACCGGTGACGCCGTGATGGGGGGCGCGGTCGCTCGTCGTCTCACGCGTAGGCTGGATTCGGCCAGTGCGGGCGACACCATCACCCTGCGGATTGCCAGCAGGACCGGGCCGGAGCGCACGGTTCGGGTGGCCACGGTGCGCGCCGACGCGCTCGTGCCGTCAGGTCGGCGGGTCTCTCCGCTGCTCGGGACGGGTTCAGCGTTCGCTCTGGCCGGCCGCGCCGCGCCGCTCGGTATACGCGTGCGCAGCACGGACTCACCGCGCGACACGCTCGGCGTCTTTGTCGCTTCCGTGGTGGCCGGGAGTGCAGCTGACCGGGCTGGCATCCACGAGGGAATGCGTGTGGTAGCGGTGGACGGCCGGGATCTGCGCGTGAACCCGGCCGACGTGGGTGACCGCTCGGTCGCCGTCGCGAGAGTGAGCCAACTGGAACGCGCCCTGGCCGACGTCAGCTCGGGCGAATCGGTGGTGCTCAAGGTGCGTGAGGGTCGTGACACGCGGGAAATTACCGTAACGCCGTAAGCAACCTGCCGGGAAGACACGCGTCGTGACGCTGACTTCCCGTGAGACTCCCCGGGATACTCTGCGTCGTTCCCGACGTCATCGCACGGGACCGCGCACCCGAGTCAACGCCCCCGGGTGCGAACATCCGGGATTCACCGGTCCACACCGCCGAACGTGCTCGCGTGATGCTCGGGACGCGGGCATTGGAGCCAGAAGGGCAGTGGCTGGCCGCATGGTGCGGTCAGCCCTGTCGGTAATCGTGCCACCGTTCACGCAAGACTACGGTGTGGCGTCATCCATTGCCGTGGGCGCGGAAGCCGCGATGTGCCTTGCCATGATACGAATCAACTCGGCATTGCTCATCGGCTGCCAACCATGCCCCTTCATCGGGCGCCCGTACTCGAACAGGGCGTCGGATCGCGGGTTGGTGGTGCCCTTGAGAAAATCCTCGAGCTGATAGACGGCGAGATTGAGGTAGTAATTGTCCATGTCGCCGACATACACATTCAGCTTGCCGGCGAGCTTCGGTCCCAGCGTGGACCAGTTCACTTCCATGTAGTGACGCAGGTCGAAGTTGTCGCGCCAGTGATCGGCCACCTCGCGGTCCATGGTGCCGGTGGTCTTGTCCCAGAGCGGTCGCGGATAACCGTCGGCGCCTACGGGGCTCCAGGCGGCGTCCCAGGCGTTGAACTGCTGACCCGACCGTTCCTTGCTCCCCAACACCGCTTCGATCCTGCTCAGGTCGCGCTGGGTCGTCTGGGGCTGGCCGCTCGTCGTGCGGCTCATGTAGCGGGGCGTCACCACCCAGTCATTGCCGTTGGGCACGAAAGCGCTGGTGTCCTCGTACGCGTTCACCATCTGCAGGCTGCGGAAATCCACCGGATCGGGATAGAGCGTCCAGGTGCCGTTGAAGAAGTCGGGATGGAGCACCTGCAGCGCGATCGACTCCCAGCCGCCGGTCGAACCGCCCGTGAGGGTGCGTGCGTAAGGCTGCGGGATGGCCCTGAAGTGCGACTCGATGTAGGGCACGAGTTCGGTCAACAAGGCGTCCGCGTAGGGACCATTGTTGGCTGAATTGACGGCGTAGGAATCGTCGTAGTAGGGCGTGGGGTGCTGCCACGTCACGGCCAGCATGCGTGGGAAGTCCTCCGACTTCCACGACTTGTAGAAATCGTATCCCGGCTCGCGGCCGTCGGTGCGCGCCCTTATCGCGTCGCGCTGTGTCTCGTAATCGGCGGTGCTGTCGGTGGTGAAGCCGAAAGCAGGCGCGAGCGAGAAGTGGCCCTGCTGATAGACCGTCGGATAGGGCATTCCCGGATTCTCGTCGTAGCCGGCCGGCAACAGGATCGTCGCGCCGATGTACATGGGCTGTCCCCAGAATTCGCTGAGCAGCTTGCTCTGGATCTTCACCCGCTTCACCCATTTCGTATCGGGTGGTACAGCAACCGGCGGGATGACATGGTCGAGAGTCAGCTTCACGTTGAGAGGCTTCCCGGCGTCCACCCGAACCCGCCGTACATCGCTCACCAGATTGCCGGGCGAGCGGTTCCACTGCTGCCCTTCCCACTGATCCATGTGCGCCCAGATGACATGACCGTCGGCCCTATGGAACTGTGTGTAGACGTTGAGCACGGCCTGCACGAAGTAGTCGCCGGGCGGAAGCTGGGCGAGGTTCATGGGGTAGGCCGACGTCGTGGAGTCGATCACTGCGACGGCACCTGGCGCGAGCGCCGATACGTCGAGGCCATAGAACGGTTGCGTACCGCCGTAGGACCCGGCCCGGAAGCGCGGCTCTGGCGTGGAATCGCGCGCGACGATGAGGATGACGCGCCCGGTGACGGGCTTCGCCATCACGCCGGAGGGGAAGGAGACCTCCACCCGTTGCGCGGCCAGGGGGCTCGCCAGCAAGGCGAGGGAGAGGACAGAGGCGAGCTTGCGCAGCATTCTCGCGGCACTGACGTGCGGCAGAACGGACATGATGTTACCGATGCGAGGAGTGTCGTGTGCGACGTCGCACCCCGATCCTGGACTGGACGCCACTCTCACCTGAATCTCAGGGTGTGGATGGGAACGGCGCCAGAGGTTCACCGAGCTTACGTTGGTGCCCGACCATTTCGCTGGGTGCGCCGGGCGACCCTCGATGGGTCCGGGCGCCTGGACACCGGACGCTGCCGCACCAGGCTCAGCCTCTGACAGACCGGTTGACGACGGACTCGGCGCCTGAGACGTGGAGGCTACGTAGTCGGTCTCGACCCCGAGTCGCCAGGGGCTTTGAAGCATGTCGCCAGCTACAGCTTCACGAACAACGACTTGAAGGCGTCAGGCACCGGCTCGCCCGCAGGGCCGGTGACCGCGTGCCACCAGTAAACGAGAGCCTCTCTCTTCCCCTCCGGTATCATCACGCTCGGTTAGGATACCTCCTTTGTATCCCCCGGCGCGATTGGCGGGCATCTGATCGGATCGACACACGACGCCCAGCTGATGCGGCTCGCCAGTTCTCGCCCGAAGGTCGTCATGTAGACTGGCCTTGACGTGCGGTTGGTGACCCCGATACGGCCGTCCCTGGCTGATGCCACGACCATTCCCGATGGTCCGGTGGATATGGCGCCGGAGTCGCTGCAGCCGAGGACGGTGACTGGTGCCAGTGCGAGGATGCCGACGAGGAAACGGGGATGGTTCATGATTGGTCATTCGGTGTGAGGTGATGTCCGCGACTACCGATCGCCCGGTTCCAAGCTACGCTCCGTTGGCGATCCGCATGACTCCATCCCGCATCCGTGGTACCTGAAAGTTGAGCAGCAGGCCGACCGGGTGGCCGCCGAGTCTGAGGTAGGAGAGCACCTGTGCGAGGTGGACCGGCATGACCTTCGCCACGGTCTTCACTTCCACCACCACGCCCTCGACCAGGAGATCGATCCGGTAGGCTTTATCGAGCGATACGCCATCGTATACGACCGGCATGACCACCTGGTTCATGACGTCGAGCTCTCGCTTCCTGATCTCGTGTGTGAGGCATACTTCGTAAGCGCTCTCCAGCAATCCGGGGCCGAGTGCCGAGTGCACCTTCATCGCCGCGTCCACGATGATGCCTGTGACCTGGTTGATCCTCGTTCCGGCGGACATTTCATCTTCCTTGTCGTTGTGGTTGTGACGCTTGACTGAAGACTGACTGCCGTGGGGCGTGGGCGGTTCGGTCCCGGTGTCCATCTGTCGCAACTGCAATCTTCGCAGAGGTACGCAGAGGAAGGGCAGGGGCGCAGAGGAAGGCGCGAGAAGGGGACAGTACTTTGTCAGACTTCCGGACCGTCGTTGGTCGCCTGTTCCTGTCAAGAGCACCCATCAGAACCAGTAGTTGACGTCCGTTGAAGCGTGCGCCACACAGACCCCACTCCCAGCAGAACCTCCAACGAAACACGACCACCATCAACCCCGCCGCTGCCTCAGCGTTGCAGCCGCAGTCCCTCTGCGCCCCTGCCCTTCCTCTGCGTACCTCTGCGAAGATTGCAGTTGCGACAGATGGACGCCGCGACCGAACCGTCCACGTCACCACCACCCGGCCCGCAAAGATCGCAGTTCACGACAGATGGACACCGCGACCGAACCGTCCACGTCACCCCCAGCCAGCCCGCAAAGATCGCAGTTCACAACGATCAGACACCGCGACCGAACCGCCCACGTCACCACCAGCCAGCCCGTAAAGATCGCGGTTCACGAGCCCAGACCGTCAGACCGGGCCATTCACCACCAGTGCTCGTAGCCGCGACTCCAGCCCGCCGCTCCGGCCCAGCCGGCAACTGGTCAGCGGAATCATGACCTCGCGTCGCCGCGCCGCGTCACCGGAACTGTTGCCAGCGCATCATTCCAGCAACAGCGCCAGGTCCTCTCGCTCGATTCGCGCGATCAGGCTGTTGTCCGCCGTGATGATCGCTTCGGCGAGGTCGCGCTTGGCCCGCTGTAGCTCCAGCACCCGTTCCTCCACCGTGTCGCGCGCGATGAGCCGGGTAGCCAGCACCGGACGTGTCTGCCCGATACGGTGAGCCCGGTCCACCGCCTGGGCTTCCACGGCCGGGTTCCACCACGGGTCGAGCAGGAAGACGTAGTCAGCAGCAGTGAGGTTGAGCCCCTGGCCGCCCGCCTTCAGACTTATGAGGAAGACCGGACAGTCCGGGTCGGTCTGGAACCGCTCCACCCGCTCCCGTCGGTCACGTGTCCGGCCGTCCAGATATTCGTAGGTGATCTTCTCGGCATCCAGCCGCGTACGCACCAGCGCGAGCATGGATGTGAACTGGGAGAAGACCAGCACCTTGTGCCCTTCCGCGGCAGCCTCGATGAGCATCGGTACCAACGCGTCGAGCTTGCCGCCCGGCTCCGAGGCGCGTTTCGGGTCCAGCAGCCCTGGATGGCAGGCCGCCTGGCGAAGCCGGAGTAACGCCTCCAGAATCTGAATCTTGGAGCGCTTGATCCCCACCTTGTCGATCTGGCCGAGCAGCGCCTTGCGATAGTGATCGCGAAGCTCGTCGTAGAGCTTCCGCTGCTTTGGACCGAGGTCCACGTAGAGCGTCTGCTCCTGCTTTTCCGGAAGGTCGCGAGCAACCTGATCCTTCGTTCGTCGCAGCAGGAAGGGGCGCAGCGCACGGGCCAGAAGCGAACGGGCTTCCACGTCGGCCACTGTCGCCCCGACCCCAGCGGCGGAGAACAGCTTGCTGGAGCCCAGCATGCCGGGGTTGAGGAACTCGAACAGACTCCACAACTCCTCCAGTCGATTCTCCACTGGCGTACCGCTCAGGGCCAGCCGGTGCTCGCCGCGCAGCAGCCGAGCCGCCTTGGCTGACGCCGTGCGAGGATTCTTGATCGCCTGCGCCTCGTCGAGCACGACGTAATCGAACTCGATCTCCCGCAGTGCGGCGATATCCTGGCGCAGCGTTCCGTAGGTGGTGATCACCACATCGTAGTCGTCGGTTGAGACGAGCGCTTCCCGCTGGCGTTGCGGGCCGGTGTGGTCGAGTACGCGCAGTCGCGGGGTGAAGCGCTCTGCCTCCTGCTGCCAGTTGAAGACGAGCGACTTGGGCACCACCACCAGGGACGGCCCCGATCCCGCCGCGCGCCGGGCCTCGAGCAACGCCAGAACCTGGATCGTCTTCCCCAGCCCCATATCGTCAGCAAGGCAACCGCCAAAGCCGAAGTCGCGCAGGAAGTGCAACCATCCCAGGCCTTCCTTCTGGTAGCTTCGCAACTCGCCCACGAAGCCCGCGGGCGCCTCGGCGGGTGCGATGCTGTCGAATCCACGTAGAGCTTCGCGGGCGCGTGAGAAGGCGTCGTCCGTGCTCACCTCGGGCATCTCAGCCAACATCACGTCGAGCAGTGCGACCTGGCTGCGCGAGAAGCGCATGGTTCCATCGCCGTCCACTGCAGTACCGGCACCGGCCAGCGGCGCATAGCGGCGCAACCAGTCATCGGGGAGGATGCCGAGCGAGCCGTCGTCCAGGATGACGGTGCGTTCACCGCGGCGGAGAGCGGCAAGCAACTGCGGAAGCGACGCCTTCTGATCCCCGAACTCCACTCCCGCTTCCAGCTCGAACCAGTCGACGCCGGAGCGGAGATAGGCGTGCCGTGCGCCGGGCTGGCGAAAGAGGCGTCCTTCTGCCTCCACTTGCCACCCTTCGGCGATCAGGGCGCGCACGGCGGCATCCAACCGCTGGGGAGGCAGCGCCAACCGGGGGCGGCGAGCCTGATAGTCGTACTCGTCGCGAGCTCCCAGGTCGCGCAGCAGCGCGGCGGCGCGCGTTTCGGCTTCGCGGTCACGGTGAAGCACTGTACGTTGCCGTCGGTCAAATATGGACGGCTCCTTCCGCGTCGCTGCAACTTCGATCTCGTCGTAGCGGAAGCTCAGCGTCAGCGGCAGTCCGTGGCCGCCCGTACCTCGTGGTGGCGCGCCGCTCACCAGGAGATGCGGTACCGGCTCGGGCCGCATCTCGGTGATGTCGAGCCTGGCCGGCAACTCCACCGGCGGCAGGTTGGGAAGGGCATATAGCGACTCGAGCAGCCGCGGCAGTTCGCGCGCCCCCACCTTGAGCGGTCCGTCGGCGCGAAGTGCGCTCACCAGCGGGAAGGCGCCTCCATGCTCGAAGTGCGATACCCGACCCTCGGCAATCGCCAGCCCACCGTGCAGTAGTAGCGCTGGTGCGGCGAGGGGAATCGTCTGGTCGCCGCGTCGCAGTTGCCCGTCCACCAGGTATCCGGTGCCTCGGTCGGCCCGGACGACGGCCAACTGGAGCTGCCATGGGTCGCCGTCGTCCCAGAGTACCGTCTCCGGCCATTCCTCTCCGGCCACTCGACGCAGTCGACAGCGACCAGTCTCGCACATCAACCGCAGGGTGGTATCATAGGCGGTTTCAGGGATCTGGAACCGTCGACTGGCGGTGATGCCGGAGTAGCCGTACTCGGTACGCGCGCCGACCAGCATCTGAGCCACCCGCCGGTCATTCTCGTCCGGAGCCTGCAGCCAACGTTCCGCGCCGAGGGCGAACTGGCGCGGTCTATCCCAACTCCCGTCCCTCAGCAGGCGCTCGGTCGCCAGTTCGATGATCAGGCCATTGGCGGCAACGGTAGCCGGAACATCCACGATGTAGGCGATTCGGCGGTCGGCGGGCCAGGGTGCCGGGGCTGGCCGTTCAGGGCCAGCACTCAACGATTGCTCTATCCGCCCCAGCCGTTTCTCCCACTCCGCGGGAGGGGTCGTGCGAACCTCGCTCCGCGCCGACTTCCTGCGGTCGCCCAGCACCCCCTGCGCCAGCGCGGCCGGCAGTGAGCCGTGGACGGCGGCCTCCAGCAGTGTGGCCCAGCTGTGCTTGCAGACCACGTGTTCCTGCGCGTAGGGGCAACTGCAGCGCACGTTCACGGCACCGCCACTGCTCACGGTGATCGCCACCTGATAGGCCACGCTGCCGCGTACTACCGCCTCGATGCGCCCACCGCCGGCACGCAGAAGCCGCACGCGGCCCTCGCTCTGGTAGCGGGCGCCGCGCTCCTGTACGCTGTCGGGGAAAGCGGCTGTGATACGTTCAGCTATCAGTGGATAAACTCTGCGTCAGGGACAACCCTGAGCATAGCGTGAACGGAGTGGCGTCGCCACTGACCAGCGAGACTCTTATCGGTCCTCGCAGTGGAAACCGTCGCGCGATGCTGCGGGCCCCACGCGAGTCTCACCCTCCGCGCTGGCTGGATGGCGGGACGATTCCCTTCAGTCGAAGGTACGTCACGACGTTCCCGTAATGCTCGAAATCGTGGGTCGAGTTCATCACCAGGGCGCCAAGCCGCGTGCTCGGACTGCCAAATATGGTCGCTGCGGTCATCGACTGGGCATCGGTCTGGGCGTAGGCTCGATCGCACAGGGCGATGGACTTCCTGAGCGCTTCCACCAGCGCCACCTTCGTGGTCATGGTCTTCTCGGCGGACGGCTGGCTGGATGTCTCGCCGAGTGCGATCGAGCAGTAGGTGGTCTGTCCATCGGCCACGTGCCCGAAGAGTTCTCCGAGGCTGCGCACTTCGGCGGTCGGCCTGAACGTGTACAGCGACTCCGGCGTCTGCTCGGCGCTCCTGAGCAGGTAGTTCCTGACCTGGTTGTATGGGGCTGCGGCAGCAGCAACTGCGGGATTTGCCGCGCCCTGGGCCACGGCCAACGTGGGGAGGGCAAACATCAGCAGCGTGACACTGACGGCGAGACGTGACATGAGGGGCTCCGGGATCGGGGAAACTCAATGCTATGGAACAGCCGCCCGTCGCGCCATCGTCACAGCTACCCTCCAGCCGGCCGTAGCGAGCCGTACGGACGCAGCGAACATCTGGTATGACGGATTGCTCAGCGGAGTGAGTAATCCACCGTGCTGACCACCCGCACGGTCTTCGTCAACTGGCTTGCCTCGCTGATTCCCGGCGCCTGATCGCGTGGCAGGATCTCGAAGACGCCCTGGTTGGCGCGCCGGATTCCACCCATGGCTGACTTCGAATCGCGCGCGAACTGTTCCGCCGCTTCGCGCGCCCGCGCGGTCGCCTCCTCGATCATTGCCGGTTTCACGTCATTCAGCTTGGTGAACAGGAAGGTGGGCCCACTCGATCCGCCGTACTCGTCGCCGGTCGAGAGGACCACGCCGGTGCTTACCAGCTCCGGCACCCGCTGGCTGGCGGCGGCCACCTGGGCAGGCTGGACCGATCGGACCACCAATGTCTGTCGTATCACATAGCGCGACGTGATCTGGTCACGGTTGCCGTACTGATTCGCATATGCGTCCGTAACGACAAAATCCTGCAGGGCCGTCTGGGTGGAATCTATGCCCTGTTGCGCCAGGAACTCGCGCACCTGGCGTACGCTGGCCTGGATGGCCCGGTTCGCTTCGCCAAGATCGTTGTTGGCGACGACCACGCGAAGAGGCCAGATCGCCAGGTCAGCGAGCACCTCGCGCTCGGCCACACCCTTCACGGTAACGTAACGGTCGGCAGCACGGCCACGGGCGAAGCCGACACCGGTGGCGATGCCGGCTATGGAGAGGCCGAGGGCGAGGATGATGGCGGCGAGTACGGGACGGTTTGACATGTGGCGGGAGTTCTGGGTTTCGGACATCGGATGTCAGGTATTCAGCAGCATCCGCGTGAGATTGGGAAGACCCGCCCCCTGCATGGGACGGTCACGCTCGAGGTCAGTACAGTTCTCCAGCAAGAGCTTCTTCACCCACTCCGGGTAGCCAATGAACTGCCGACGTGCTGAAAGGAAGGCGGCCAGCAGTCCGGAGACGTGTGGCGCTGCCATGCTCGTGCCGCTCATCTCCACGTAGAGCTGTTCGACCGTGGTGGCCGTCCTGGGCCAGGTGTTTCGACAGGAAAGGATCTTCTCGCCCGGGGCCACCACGTCCGGCTTCTGCCGGCCGTCAGCCGTCGGGCCGCGCGACGAGAAGTAGGATACCCCATACGTATGTGGGTTCTCCTTGTGTACCGCACCGACGGCGATCGCCTCGTCCAGGTTGGCCGGGTCTCCGATGGAGAGGTCCATGTTCGCATCGATCGGGCCGTCAGCGGATTGGAGGGTGGCAAAGCCTTCATTGCCGGCGGCGAGGACGACCAGCACACCCTGCCGCCAGAGGCGGCGTAGCTCGTTGCAGAGCGGGGAGTGGCCGCAGCCGAAGACGCTCTGATCGAACGACCCGCCCAGGCTGAGGTTGACGCCATGGATGCGTAGCGTACCGGCCTCCTCGTTGAGGTCGGCGATGTGATCCAGCGCCCTCACTATCCAGGCGTCGTTGCCGTTGCCGTCGTCGTCGAGGACCTTGTAGATGTAGAGTTGCGCCTCGGGGGCGAGGCCGGTGAGTTGCACCGTGGTGCCATCCTCCCGCGGCGCCGTGTGTGCTCCCGCGATGATGCCGGCTACATGGGTCCCGTGGCCGTTCCTGTCCAGTGCCTCGCCGGCTGTCAGCGGCTGCCCACGCCGTGCGCGGGCGGAGCAGTCAAAGCTGGCCAGTACGTTGGAGTGTTCGACGAAGTGCGGATGCGGTGCGATTCCCGTGTCCAGCACCGCCCAGCCGATCTTCGTGCCCAGGGCGCGGTAGCCGACGTGCGCCGTGCGTGCCTGGAGCGTGTCCACCGACCGATCCAGCAGTGCGCGCTTGGCGGCGTTTCGCCAGACCCGGCTCACGGCGAGGGCATTGAACTGCTTCGCCGACGAGAGCCGTTCGGCCTCCTCGCGGGTGAGGTTGGCGGCGACATAGCGCTTCAGCTCCTGGATCTCCAGCTCTTCCGGGTCGGCGCCGCCTGCTCGCGCGGTGTCCTCCAGGAACTGGACAATGCGGTCGCGCGTCTCGTGCACGGGCGTCATCATTCCGGGCTGTGGCTCGGCGAGTTCGATGAGGACCGGCTGACGGTCGACGCGGCCACGGTCCTCCAGTTCACGCACGACATCCCGAGCAAGCGTGAAGCTGGTGACGCGCTGGAAGAGTTGGGTCTCCACCGTGGCTCGGATGGCGGAATAGACCTCCGGCAGGCCCAGGTAGCCGGATGCGGAATGCGGATGACGCGGGGCGTCCAGGTTGTGCACGACGCGATCATTGACCATGCCCTTCGCGCCGTACTCACCGCTCAACGATCCATCGATGGCCACCGGATCGTTGGGGTCGGCGACGTTGAGCCAGATCCCCACGCACCGTGGCACGGCCAGCTTGCCAGTGATACGGCGCATCTGATCCTGCACCTCCTGCAAGCCCAGTGGCGAACCGACGGTGACGAACAGTGGAACCTGATACTCCCTGGGGTCCAGCCGGGAGAGGACGTCGTAGGCGATCAAGGTACCCTGGCTGTGGGCGACTACAACGAAGGGTCCGCCGCCCACTCGCAACCGCTCCAGGAGGCTCTCCTCCATCTCCGCACGCCCGACGTCGTCGTAGAAGAAATCGCGCACGTCGCGCAGGAAGGCGCGCACGAGTTGACGGGTGATCCACTCCCGTACTGGCCGCGGAAGTGGAAGGATCTTCGCCCTCGGTCCGCTGCGCACGGCCGCCACGGGCGGCTCATCCAGCGCGGCCATCATTCGCTCGGCGATCGCCTGCAGTGCTGGCTCCTCGGTTTCACGGCGGGCTACCGCTGCTGCCTCGTCGGCGATGCTGACCGCGGCCATGTGCTGCGCCACGCTCAGTCCGACTCCTGTTGGCGCAGCCTCCAGTGCTGTCCGGTCACCGCTGGCGCAACTCCCGCCCTCCGGGTCGGGGTAATATTCCCGGTTCACCCAGTACGCCAGGCGACTGCGCTCCGCCAGGTCGAAGCCGAAGATGGCGTGATCCCACTGACACTTGAGCACCGAGGCTGGCGGCTTGTTGCTGATGCCGTGGACGTAGACCACGGTTCGCGCACGCAGCGCAGCAATAGCCGGGTTGGCCGCTACCAGCGACTGCAGTGTATCCTCGCCGACCATCCCTTTCGCCGCACTGGTGGCGGCGACACCCGATCCGGTCCTGACAGCCGCCCCTGGTTTCCCTTTCGTGGGTCTCACCGCTGCGGACTTCTTCCCCTCGGCCTTCCTCGCCGTGGGTTTCCTGGCTGCCGTGCCTCCAGCGATCGCATCCTGCCTGAGGTCACGGCCGGCGCGCGTGGCGCCCGTACTGGAGGTACTACCACGGGCGTCCGGACCTGTGGCCGTCTTCTTGGCTGGCCTGGCCTTGCCGGTAGCCTTCTGGCCACTTCGCTTGCGAGCCGTCATCGCCTGCCCTCCCGCTGAGCGTGATGCTGCAGTCCATCGCCCCGAACCGCCACGCTACCATAAGGCCAGGGGTGCACCTGGGGGAGGGGGAAGATCGGTCCTGCCGATCGATCATCGGCTCGTCACCCAGGCCGTGAACCAGATGTCCCTCAGCATGCTCGCTCCATCGGCCATTCGCTCTGCGGTGAACTGTTTGTGACCCGCGCCCGTGGTCGCCTTGCCGAACGGCTCCTCCTTCTCCAGGCTGTACAGGCGCTCCAGTTGCCCATGTGAGCGGTCCAGGTACGCCAGCAGGCTATCCTGGAGCGGCACCAGCATGTGTGGCGCGGGCGTCACCATGCCGGCAAAGTCTGACAATGCCCTGTGAGTGCGCACGTACTCCGATTCAAAGCGACCGTGCATCGTCCGGTCGGTCGTGAATCCCTTCGGATTGACGCCTACCCAGCCGTTGTGGTGGATCGTCGTGTGGTGCGGATTGGCGGCGTCGGCGATGTAGTGTCCGAGTATCCCGGCGTCGTTGATGATGCGCTGTTCGATGTAGCCCCGGGTGGCGTCATCGGGCGCGTGGCGCCAGAGCGAGAAACCCCGGCGCAGGCGGTCGGTCAGCTCCAGGACGCGGTAGGGCAGAACGCCCACCGTCGACGGGCTCTGGCCGGCGGCGCGCAGGGCGTTGGCGAAGGCGTTGCGGTCGCGAGCGCGCAAGGCATTCGGGGGGACCAGTTCGAGGTCCACGTAATGCTCATACCCATAGTAGCCACCCATCGCGCCGGCCAGGGTGGTATCCTCCCGGAACTGGCGCCAGCGATCCGGTTCCGGATTCAGGTAGGCCAGTTGCGCCGCTGCTTCGCGAAAGAACGCCGGCATGCTCGCCGGTAGCCGCTCGGCAGCCGCGCGACCTATCATCGTGTGTCCTTCCTCGCCCCATCGCACGGTCAGTCGGGCCTGGGCGGCAGGCGCGGCCCCCGCCAACGTCGCGACGGTCAGAGCCAGGAGTATGAAGACTGAGCGGAGACGGGGCACGGTAAGCGCTCGTTGCAGGATTGTGGGCTGTCGGACCTTCAGGCTGGACCAGGTCATGTGGGGTACCGCTGGAAGCCGCGGGCTGGCTACATGGCGCCGGGTCAGGCCATCCGGCCTTTCCCATACCAGAGCACCACGGTCGTACACCCGCGAGAACGACGAGATCGTTAATTTACGCCCGCGGCGGGGTGCCCGTCGTACGTCCTGAGCCGCTGCCCAGCACCCACCAATGTCAGACACCGAAGAGCTCTGCCCGATCGCACAGGTCCTCGCCATCCGGATGCGCGAGTCGCGCGAGGAACTGGCTGCCCGCTGGCTCGAGCGCATAATCGCCAGGATGTCGGTGGACGAGGAACACGTCTTTCCGTCCGACGACCTGCTGGACCATGTGCCGCTGCTGATTGACGGCGTGGCTGACCAGTTGGAGAATCCGGCGCTCAACGTGAATGCGGACGTCGCTGTCATTGCCAAGGCGATGGAGCTCGGCGCGCTCCGGCATTCGCAGGGTACGGGTGAGTATCAGCTACTCAAGGAATACGAGATCCTCGGCGGCGTCATCTTCTCCTTTCTCGCGCGGATTGTCGACGAGGTGGAGTCGGAGTGCACGAGGGGTGATCTGCTGGTCTGCGTGCACCGCGTCTTCCACGCCGTGTCGCTCATTCAGCAGGCTACGGTCATGCACTACCTGCAGCTCATCCGGGACCAGGTGAAGGAGCGCGAGTCACGATTGCGCACCTTCAATCGTGCCCTGACCCACGAGATGAAGAACCAGATCGGTTCCGCACTCGGTGCCGTGCAACTTCTGGAGTTCGAGGAACTGCCGCTGGAGAAGCGCGTTGAGCTGAGGGAGGTTGCGCAACGCTCCCTGCGCAGCATGAGCGACGTGCTGTCGAATCTGGTGGAACTCTCCACCCTGGATGGTGATCGCCGCCATCAGCGCCACGTGACACTGGACAACGCTGCCGCCGAGGCGGTGCGTGAACTGCGCGATGCTGCCCGATCCGCCGGGGTCGAAATCCGGTTGGAAGGCCTGCCCCAGATCGAGGTGAGCGCGGCAGCGGTGGAACTGGCGCTCACCAACTACATCTCCAACGCCATCAAGTACGCCGATCCCGAGCGAGCGAAGCGTCTGGTTCGCGTCGTGGGGCGGTTGGAAGCCGACAGGGACGGCCAGACCGGCGAGCTGGTGGTGGAGGTGCACGACAATGGCCGGGGCGTCCCGGCGGAACATCGGGAAAGGCTGTTCGAGCGCGGATTCCGGGCCCATTCCACACTGGACGGAGTGGAGGGCATGGGGTTGGGACTCAGCATCGTCCGCGAGGCGATCGAGACTATGGGAGGAAGGGTCTGGGCGGAATTCCCCGACGATGGAGATTCGGTCTCGGTTTTCTGCTTTGCCCTGCCGTCCCGGCGTGCCGACGAGGAGCCCTACCCGACCCTGCCCAGCGACAAGGGGGAGCGGTAGTCCCTCGGGCGGGGGCGCCAGGGGGCTTCAAACGTACGGGAACCGTCCGGTGATCTGGTCGCGACCGCCTGGCCAGCGGCTCACGGCGCCGACCACGCCTCCAGATGACGCTGCGGGCGTTCGTTCGCTGACGCTGCGCTGTCGCGAGGTCGTAGGGTGGGGCATGACTTCCATACCCAGACAACGGAGCCATCGCGAGATTGCCGTGTGGCAGGAAGCAGTCGCGCTGGCGGACAAGGTGGACAGACTGGCTGGAACGTTGCCGGTCAGCGAGAGGTTCGGGCGGGGCGGCAGGTTGCGGAGCGCCGCCGGCGCGGTCCCAGTCGGCATTGCCACTGGCCATGGCTGTGGCCATCGCGTCGGCAATCTACGCCACGTCGCCGCCGCGCTCGAGTCGCTCACCCGGCTACAACTGGAGCTGATCTCGGCTGCCGGATCTGGTTACCTGACCTCCGAGGACGCCTGTCGGCTGGACCGGGAGTGTGGGCATGTGCGACGGCGGCTGGGATGCCTTGCGGCATCGCTCCAGCCGCGACCGGACACGCCGTGGCCACTGGACCGGCTGGAGCGGAGCGGTCAGAATCTCGTTGCATCCTCCGCCGAGGTTCGTCAAAGGGTCTGACAACCGCTATCCTGGAAGGTCGGATCTGGTGTATAATTCCTGGAACGACCCCTCGTTGTGATGGCGGTCACCACGAGCGACCCCCGCTCACGAGTCTGGCCAGGAGAGACGCGATGCACGCGATGACACAGCCGATGATCTCTCACCTGCCATACTTCGAATCCCTGGCCGAGGAGACCGACGAGCAATCATCGGGCTGGCGGGAGCAGTCGGCGGGGTTGCTTGCACTCCGGTTATTCGACAACTGGGATCGTGCGCGGCGTCGTATCGCTCCCTCGGTGGAGGCGGTGCGTGCGCTGGCCGTGAGGAGTGAAGTGGAGTCGCTGGAGGCCGTCAGTGCGGTCAGGGCACCGCTGTTGTCGCTGATTGACGCCATGCTCGCCGTGCCCTCCGCGCCGCTGGCCGTCAGGGCTTCCCTCCTGTCGTACGCTGGCCGTCTCCGCGCGGAAGGTCAGTGGCGCCTTGCTGCCGACGTATTCCGCACGCTCGTCGAGACGCGGGAACCGACCGATATATCGCCGGAGTCCTATCAGGCAGCGATGGATTGCGGCTACTGCGCTCGCCTGGGCGGAGACCTGGAGGAAGCCGCGATCGCCTATGACGTGGGCGAGGCCATAGCAACTGCCGCTCACGACACATTCGGCAGGCTGCGCGCGAAGGTAGGCAAGGCGAAGCTGACCATCCACCGTGGCAACCTGCCTCAGGCCGACCTCGAGCTCCAGGCGATAGTCAGGGCTGCCGAGGCCGCGCAATGCGGCCCGGCGCTCTCCCTGGCCCTGACCGATCGGATGGCGGTGGCCGGAATGCGCGGCCAGTTCGAGTCGGCCGCGGTGCTCGGCTATCGTGCCCTGGAGTGTTGCGAGGATGGATCGGCCCGCGAGGCCATCCTCAGCGATCTGGCAACTGCCCTTGGCGATGCGGGCGAACGCGCCGCCGCTCGGGATGCGCATCTGGTGCTCTCGGCAACGGCAAGGGATGTTCGCGTGCGCTGGACCTCGATGATCAACCTGATGAATCTGGCCGCGCACGACGGCGAGCGATCGGCCTTCGACCGCTATTCGGCGGAACTCGATGCCATTGGCCTGTCGGGAGAACTTCTGCCGCGCTACGCCATCGCGCTCGGCGACGGCTACGAATGCTTCGGCGAGGTCGAGGCGGCCCGGTCCGCTTATCAGCTAGCCGTCGCCACATCGAGTGCGAGCGGTCCAGCAGACGTCCTGGTGCGAGCCGAAGCGGCACTGACATCACTGGATCGGCGTTCCCGCAGCAGGACCGTGGCTCCGGCGCGAGCGACGGAGAACGTCAGCTACGACGGCATCACGCTGGGCACGGTGACACGCGGTGTGAGAGCCATGCGTGAGCGCATCGGAGCGGTCGCCGGGATGACGGCGGTCGCTCCCTAGAGGGCCGGCCGCCCTGGCATCCGCTGCTGCCAGGGCGGCCGGCAATGGCGCACTCACACTTCGATTGGCGAGCCCCGGCAAAGGTCGATCAGATCCTCGCCGGGGCTCCTTCAGATGATCAGCAGGTGCTGCTGCCGCCGTAGGTTCCGCCGCAAAGTTGCTGGGTCATGGTGCTGCTGCCGCCGTAGGTTCCGCCATCCGGCGAGTCCTGGCTCGGCCCGGTGGGGCTGGAGCAGGCGGCGAGTGCGATGGCAGCAGCAGCGACGACGGCGGAAGCGATGCGACGGGCGGTATTGCGGGGCATGAGGTCGTCTCCGGAAGGTAAGGCCAGCGGGTCGGGTGGAGTGTTGCCTACACGGTCAAGCTACCTTTCATTTGCGGGCCCCTCCGTGCACATTTGCGACAGGATGTACCGCTTTTGCGACACTTGGAAAGATTGTGGACGTCGTCGCCTTCCTCTCCGAGCCTCTACTCACCACGCTCCGCGTTGTCCTGCGGACGGACAGTCGACATCGCATCCGCACCCCGCCCCCGGTGCCCGGGCTGGTGGCGGCAATGCGCGATGCCGGCGCCGATGTCCTGATCCTGGAGCCCAGCGCCATACCCGCAGCCCAGTGGCCCGATCTGATTGCCTATCTGCGCGGGGTCGAACTGCCTACGGTGGTCGTCTACACGACCCTCGCACCGCCAGCCATGCTCGGCACTGTCGAGCTAGCCAGATTGGGCGTCCGACACATTGTCCTCAAGGGCTACGATGACACTCCCCGTCACTTCCGTGCCCTCTTCGACCTCCTCGCCGCCGAACTCTGGCGCTCGCCACTGCACGACCAGGTCGCACCGCTCCTCACGAACGTCCCCGGACGTGTGCGCGACGCCGTTGCATTTCTCTTCCGCTCGCCACACCGCGTCCGCAACGTCGAGGACCTGGCATCGCTCGCCGCCGTCAACCCCCGCACCCTGCACCGCTGGCTACGTCGGTCGGGAATCGTCTCGACCAAACGACTCATCGCCGCCGCACGCGTGGAGTGGGGTATAGCTCAACTTCGTTCCGGCAGCCAATCCGTGGAGCTCGTCTCGGCGCATCTCCACTACGACACCACTCGCCGCTTCCGACGCGAGGCTCATCTGCTCACCGGCGCCCCGCCAGCGGCTCTCCGCTGGACCAAGGACGCCGATTCGCTCACCGATGCGCTGCTGGCCCGTCTGCTGAGCTGACGACCAGGCTCGGCAGCCGGCACGATCCTGGTACAGGCTGGCAGAGGTTGCCCGGGGCTCGCATCACCCTGGTCGGACTCGCGCACCAACCCTGGCCCGGACCGCGCCTTCGCCGTGGCCCGATCCACGCATCACCGTCAGCGTAGCGTCATCCGGCGTTCCTGCCACCCCAACCAATGCGCCATGGCATCAGGTTCAGGAGCTCTCTCCGGGCAGCTCTCGGCGATCGAGGACGCCGGGGGTGATGGCACAATCGACCTCCCGGATGGCGGCGCTCTCGCGGTGACGAGCCTGGACCGGCTGGTATTCCCCGAGCCGGCTCTCAGCAAGGGCGACCTCATGCGCTACTACGTCGCGGTCGCGCCGCTGCTGCTCCCCATCATTGCCGACCGGCCGCTGGTGCTCCGGCGCTATCCGACCGGGGTACGCGGGAAGTCGTTCTTCCAGCAGAACGCGCCGGACGGGGTACCGGACGCGGTGCGCGTGGAGACGCTCCGAAGCGCCGACGGCGAGCCCCAGCGCCGCTTCGTTGGCGGAGACATCGCGACACTCCTCTACACCGTCCAGATGGGGGCGATCTCGGTACACCCGTGGAACGCCCGCGTGAACTCGCTGGACATGGTGGACCACGCCATCATTGACCTCGACCCGGGCGACGGCAGTACGTTCGCCACTGCCGTGACGGTCGCGCGACTGGTCCATGAGACGCTCGACCAACTGGGACGAGAGGGGGTTGTCAAGACCTCCGGCAAGCGCGGCCTCCACATCCAGTTCATGCTCGCGCAGGGCACGACTGAACAGGACGCGCTCGCGCTGGCCGGGGAGGTTGCCGTGCGCGTGGCGATGACGCGGCCGGACGTGGCGACGGTGGAGCGGAGCGTCGACGCGCGACCGCGCGGCACCGTATATGTGGACTACCTGCAGAACATCGTCGCCAAGTCGGTCGCCAGCGCCTACTCGGCGCGGGCGACGGAAGCCGCGACGGTATCCGCACCCCTGGCCTGGGCCGAACTCTCCGATCGGCTGGCCCCGACTGACTTCACCATCGGGAACATGCCCGGGCGAATCGCGCGGGTGGGAGACCTGTGGCGAGGTGCAGGTGAACCCGGGTAGGGCTCACCAGTCGTCACGGCCGCACAGGCGGCGATCAGAACGTGTCGGATGCGCGCTCAGGAAGCCGGGTTGGTGGCCCAGACCGTGGTCTCGGTGATGAACGCCCGGTCGTCCAGCTCCAGCATCGAGGCGATGGTGCGCGCGATATCGTCCGGATGCAGCTTGGTGGGGTCGTCCTTCTGGGTCCGGCCCGAACGTTCGAAGAACTCCGTGATCACCTCGCTGGGGTTCACCTGCATGACCCGGATGTCGTGCTTGCGCAGCTCGGCGCGCCACGACTGCGTGAGGCCGGCGAGGGCGAACTTGGACGAGGCGTAGGCCGATCCGCCCGCGCCAGCGCGCTGCCCCGAGGTGGAGACGACATTCATGATGTTGCCACCACCACTGGCCACGAAGTGACGCGCCGATTCCCGCGCCACGAGCATGGCGCCAAGGACGTTGATTTCCCAGATCCGTCTCATCTGTTCGGCAGTGGTCTCGAGAAGCGTCGCGAAAGTGCCGATTCCCGCATTGTTCACCAGCACGTCGTAGCCGCCGAGATCGCGAATCACTGTCTTTACCAGTCGGTCCACGTCGCTCTCCTGACTCACGTCGGCCGGCACGGCAAGAGCGCCGATCTCCTCCGCCACCGCCCGCAACCTGGCCGCGTTGCGACCACAGATGGCGACCTGCGCGCCACGATCGACGAGTAGTTTCGCGGTAGCGCGACCGATGCCCGAGCTACCTCCGGTGACAAGTACATGCGCTCTGGATAGATCCATGATGGTTCCGCAGGTTGAGGTTGGCTGTGAGATGTCCGGGCACCCGTCTACAGGCCCGGCTGGCATCGATCGCGATGACCGCGGTCGAGCGGGTAAGGTAAGTTGATTCTAACGGTATCCCGACCCGTTCTGGCGTAGCCGACGCAGGGCTGCCCGGAACTTGCGTTCCCAAGCCCCCAATCGACCGTCGGGTCACCTGTCGACTCCCCCCCGTCACCCCGGCGAAACCCCCGTCACCCCGGCGAAACCCCCGTCACTCCGGCGAAAGCCCCGTCACTCCGGCGAAACCCCCGTCACTCCGGCGAAACCCCCGTCACCCCGGCGAAACCCCCGTCACCCCGGCGAAACCCCCGTCACTCCGGCGAAAGCCGGGGCCCCCCGGCGAAACCCCCGTCACTCCGGCGAAAGCCGGGGCATGGCCACGACCCAGAACATGGATTCCGGCGTTCGCCGGAATGACGCATCCCGTCACCCCGGAGAAAGGGCGAAACCCCCGTCACCCCGGCGAAACCCCCGTCACGCCGGCGAAAGCCGGGGCCCCCCGGCGAAACCCCCGTCACCCCGGCGAAAGCCGGGGCCACACCAACGACAGTGAAATCCATGCTTCCCGACGCCCTCTTACACGGCTCACTGACCGCCCTCTGCGCGGCCGCCCTCCTCATGGCGTTGCCCGCCGATGCCCGTGCGCAATCCGGGCCGGGAGGCGGGGTGAGAGCCGACAGTGCACCACGTGTCCTCGTCATCCCCGGCGAGCGTGCCGGCCCCAGCTCATTCATGTTGACCGACTACCCCGAAGTGCGGCCGAAGGTGGCCGGGCAACTGGACTGGGACCACTACCACACATCCGAGGAAATCGAAGGCTGGATGAGGAAGTGGGCGGCAGAGTACCCGGAAATCGTCGACCTTTACGTGGCCGGTGAGAGCTTTGGCGGCCGGCCAGTGCTGCAGATGACGGTCACGAACAAGCGGACTGGCAGGCATACCGACAAGCCTGCCGCGTACTTCGAGGGAGGACGGCATTCGGGTGAGATCTCGGCCACCGAGAGCGCCTTCTATCTCCTCTGGCACCTGCTGGACGGCTACGGCAAGGACAGCGCGGTCACGCACCTCGTGGACACCAAGAGCATATACATCCGTCCGCTCAACAATCCCGACGGGTCGGACATGTACCGGCTCACCGCGCAGACCAACCGGAGCACCGTGCGGCCGTATGATCAGGACGGTGACGGGCTACTCGACGAGGACCCCGGCGAGGACCTGGACGGGGACGGATACGTGCGCCAGATGCGTCATTTCGTGGGCAAGGGCAAGGGAGACTGGGATCCCGATCCGCGCGACAGCAAGGGCCGACTGATGCAACGCGTGGGTACGGGCAAGGGATCCTGGATGGTCTATTCCGAGGGGATCGACAACGACGGCGACGGCCGCTTCAACGAGGACGGCATTGGCGGCCTGGACCTGCACCGCAACTATCCCCTCAACTGGCGTCCCATGCCTGGCGGCGACAGCACGGGCCGGGGCTATACGCAGGGTGGAGCGGGCGCCTTCCCGCTCTCCGAGCCGGAGACGCGCTCGGTGGTGATGTGGATGTATTCACACCCCAACATCTCCGTCACCAATACCATGGACACCGCGGTGCCCATGCACCTGCGGCCACCCAGCACCTGCGAGGAGACGGAATGCATGTTCCCGTCCGACCTCGCGCTCTACCAGCATTTCGACTCGGTGGGACTGTCGATCACCAACTACCCGTGGGCCGGCAATGTCTACCGTACATACGCCACTCGCGTCCCGATCAACCCGTTCACTGGCGACTCGGCCCAGCCCCAGCCGCTGTTCGGACACTCGCCCGATTTCGGCTACTTCGGCTTTGGCGCCATCTGGTACGGCGACGAGATCTGGAACGGCGGTCGCGAGCGCGACTACGACAACAACGGCGTGATCGAACAGTGGGAAGTGCTGCGCTACTGCGATGAGGAGTTCGGTGGCCGTTGTTTCCAGCCCTGGACGAAGATCCCTCACCCGCAACTGGGCGAGGTGGAGGTGGGTGGATTCAACCCGAAGTTCTGGTCGCAGAATGGCCCGCCCGAAGTGATCGCCGGCTGGGCACGACGGCAGGCCATGTTCAACCTGTACATGGCGCAGTCACTGCCGCAGGTGGAGATCGTCAGCGCCACCGTCGCCCAGCTACCCGGCATGGCCGCCGACTCGGCCACCCATGAGATGACAGTGACGGTGCGCAACAGCGGCCTGCTGCCGACGGCGCTGCAGCAGGCTCGGCGGATCAAGATCGTGCGCCCGGACCGCGTGGTCGCGCGGGCCGCGCCAGGCAGCAGCGCGCGCGTCATTGGTCGGCCTCCGGAATTCTGGTTGGACGGAGGTGAGACGCAGGTGGTGAAGGTGCGACTGCGCGCCGGCAGCTCGGCCGCCGACCACAGGCTGATCGTCCGCCTGGAAAGCACCCGCGGCGGCGTGGCAGAGCAGGAGGTGACCTGGTGAGGGACCGGGTCATGGCAGGGCATGGAGACCCCGCAGCGCGAGCTCCGCGCCGGGACCTTGGCAGCGCCGTCATCGCCATGGTCGTGACGGTCGTGCTGGTCGCGAGTGCGGGCTGCGGCGCTGGCGGAGACGGTACCGCGGACAGCTCGGCGGTAGCTCCTGATACACTCAGCCACGTCCCGGTCGTGGTGGAACGATCGGAGGGAGACTGCGGCCGGGGCGACGGCGACACCACCGCTGTGCCCTGTGTGACTGTCCAGGTGAAATACCCGGATATCACTGGTGCTCCAGTGGCGGCACTGGCCGACTCCGTGCGCGCCTTTGTGCTGTCCGTTGCAGCCGCGGCGCCAGGCGTGTCCGAGCGGACAGAGCCGTACCCCTCAGTGGACTCGCTGGTGTCGAGCTTCGTGAACCAGTACGAGGAATACAGCCGCGAGATGCCGACGGAGTTCCCCCACTCATGGTTGCTGGAGCGGGACGTGGTGATCGCCTGCAACACGCCATCCATCGTTTCGGTGAGAGCCGATGAGTCCAGCTATCTGGGCGGTGCTCACGGCATGACCGTGGCGCGCCTGGCCAGCTTCGATCCGGCCACGGGCCGCCGGCTGGGCCTCGCCGATTGGGTGAGTGACACCGCCGCCGCCACTGCCGCCGGGGAACGTGCCTTCCGCGAACAGCGGGACATCACCGACGGACAGTCGCTGGCCAGGGCCGGCTTCATCTTCTTCGAGGACGGTCGCTTCTCCCTGAATGACAACGTGATGCTCTGTGACGACACGCTCACCTTCCACTACGACCCATACGAGATAGGGCCCTACTCCATCGGGCCGACAGATCTGCGGTTGCCGCTGAGCGCGATTGGCGATTCGACAGCGCTGATCAGGAAGTAGATTGAGGATACCGAGAGCAGTCGCGCGCATCTCCGGGCGGTGCCCGCGCGCGGGAATGGCGCGGGGCGCGGGCCGCCCTGCCCTGATCCTGTCCGGAGAGCTCTGACATCCGGTGCGCGCGAGTAGCAGTGGCAGGCTGTCCTGATCGTAGGCGTCGGAACGGCTACCCGAGATCACCTCCGCCATCACTCGCGCGCTGGGTCACATCATCGCCGTCGCGTGAGCTGCCAGTCGCGCCCTTCCCAGCCGTCGTCAAAGCGGCGCGTGAACTCCAGCGATCCCAGGCCGCGCAACGTGGCGGCAGGCAGCCGGACCGCCTGAACGTCCAGTCCGACGGGCTGGGATTGTTCGTCACGGACTTCCTGCCAGCCGTCGTGGCCGAAGTGCAGGGTGAAGGGGCGGTCGGACTCGACGAGGATGGTGCCGCCGCTCGGGAGCTCGTCGAACGGAACCGAGTCGCGCCAGTGCCAGTTGCGGGCGCGCGGGCGCTTCCCCTTCCAGCGCGACCAGACAGCGTCGAGTCGTTCCAGTGGCCTCCCCTCGCTGCGAGCAACCATCAGTTTCAGGAATTCCGCGTGCGCCCAGACCAGCGGCATCGCGCTCCCGGTGGGTCGACCAGGTTCCAGAAAACGGGCAGGTATTGGCTCGGCTCCCCAGACTTGCTCGGGGATCATGCCCCCCGGACCGGTCATGGCCAGCATTGCCCTCAGGTAGGGCAGTGGGTCGTCGCCCAGCAGGAGTGCGTGGTGTCCACGTTCACCGGTGAGGAGTGGCCACAGTCGACCGATGCCGGTACCGTCGAATGGACTGCCGTCGGCGTGCTCACCATAGCCGTCGTCGTTGTAACGGTGATAGCTGGGGCCGCTGGGTGTCTGGGTGAGAAGGACCGCGTCGGCGACGACCAGCGTGTGGTCAACGTGCGGATCGTCCGGCAGGCGTATGCCCAACCGGGCGAGGCGCAGAAAATCCAGGCTCACCAGGTTATCGGCATCCACGAGCTTGCCGCCATGATTGGGCAGTTCAATTCTGGCGTGGACGCCGCCCTCGTGAGGCGCGAGCGCAACGTGAACGTAATAGCCGGGTACGCCGGCACGCTGCGCGAGCGATCCATCGGAGACGTACAGCCAGTCCTCGATACGTGAATTCCAGTAGTCGGCCAGGGAGAGCGCGTAGCGACGATCATCGTGCTTGAGAAAGCGGGTCGCACCCACGAGCGCGGCGATCTCCACGGCCAGGGTGTAGCCGTTGAGGCCCCGGCTCTCTTCCCAACGGTTCTCCGGACTGACCGGGCCGTGGCAGGCTATGTACTTTGCCGCCCGGCGTACGGTGCCGTCCAGGCCCTCCAGCGCGCCCAGCGAATCGCGCTCGGCAAGACTGCAGGCGAGCAGGATCGGCATGCCCACCTCATCCAGTTGGATTCCCTTCCAGAAGGCCGTGCCGTCGGGATAGAAGTTCTGCGACCAGTGGCCGTCAGCGTTCTGGGTGGCTATGAGATAGGCCAGCATCCGCCGCGCGTCTTCCTCCTGTGATGCCGCGAGCAGGCCGTAGCCCGCCTCAACGGCATCGCGCGCCCACACCAGATGGTATCCGCCCACGTCGTCGCGACTGTTCCCCCAGGGAATGGAAAGGCTGGCGACGACAGCGCCCGGAAAGGTACGGTCCTCGTGCACCTTGAGGGTGGTCGCCGAGAGCGCCGCCTCATGCGCGAGATCCTCCGGCGTCGACGGGAGTCGCAACTGCTCGCCCCATTCCTTCCACTCTTCCACTGCCCGCTTCCGCACGTCGGAGAAGCCTTCGGCCAGGCTCGACCTGGCGAGTGTCTCGGCGCCAACCACGCTCTGCCCGAAGCCGAGCGCGAGCACCCCACTCTGCTCCGGAAGCTCTCCCATCATGGCAACGTTCCCGTGCTCGGCGGTCGCATGGGTCCAGCACATCTCGCCGTGCATCTGGAAGTCCTGCCAGCCGTCGGAGACCCCGACAATACCTGCGCTGGCGCGAGCGAAGTCGCTGTCGCCGCAGAGAGCAAGCGCAGATGTGCTGCCGGTAGCGCGCAACCCGTCTGGACCCGCGCTGGCACTGTTGTCGGCGATGTCGGGAAGGAGATGCGGAGCGATCAGTACATAGAGTCGACAACCGTAGCCCTTGAGGGCGTAGCGGAGGAGAAGAACGTCACGCCGGGAGTCTGGCGCGGCCTCCAGTTCCACCGTGTAGCCGTCGCCGCGGTGCGTGAAGCGCGGCAACGGCACCCATGGCGCTGGCGTCCTTACCTGGTAGTCGTTGACGCGCTTGAGTTCATGCCAACCCGAGGGCCCGTGGACGATGAACCCGATGTCGCGGACTTGTGGCTGGCCGGTGCTCGGCCAGTAGACCTCGTTGACGATACCATGACCGAAGGTGGCCCACAGGCGGCTCGGACCAAGAGCGGTGGAGACGATGTCCTTGGCGCTCGAGCACCAGGTGGGAGGAATGCCGGACATATGCGCGATGACCTCCTGGAAGACGCGAACGAGGGAAGCATGGATCGCGCCGCCAGAATTTCTGCGGCGTGCTCCCAGGCTCCCCTCGTTCCACCCATCACGGCCAGGCCGGTGCGCCTCCTGCCGCCGTACCCCCCCCCACTCCTCACGGACCGGGCTGGTGTCCCTCCTACCGCGTCGCGTCCGGCCGGAAATTCCAGTTCATCAGCGCATTGAAGACGAGCGGGAACTCGTGATGGTTCAGGTAGCGGTGCAGCGGATCGAAGGTGAAGGCGACGACGCGACCCTGGCCGACCGGAACGTCGAAGATGGCACCCTTGCCGATGATCTCGTCCTGACCGCGCACCATGCCGGACACCACGTAGGCAGGCTCGGCCGGCTTCGCGGCGGGCCTGTCAGCCGGCTTGCTCGCGGCCTTCGCGGTGCCAGCGGTCGTGCCACTGTCGCGGATGCCGAGCATGGGACCCTCGGGCTGCTTCTTCTCGGCGATGCGCGTGCCGTACTGCAGCACCAGCATGGTGCTGTCGCGGTCATTCACCTGGTAGAGCGCCCCGTTGCCGCGGAAGATCGTGAACTGTTCGGGGAAGCCGTAGAGGATGGGTGAGGCGGCGCGTCGGGTGCGGGCGCGGACCACCGAACCGGGGTGGAACAGGGTGCGCGTGGTCGACGGCGTCAACTGGCCGGCGATCCCCGTCTCGGCCACCATGCGCGTGGCGTCGCCGAGGGTGATGATGGCGCCGCCATCGTTGGCGAACCGTTCCAGCGCGGCCATTCCCTCAAAGCCCGGTCCACCGGTCATGTCGGCCGTGGAGTCGGGTGTGCCGAACGACGGCGTGTTGGCCGTCCGCTGGAAGGGCATCGGCCCCCACTTGCTGTCCACGCCATGGATGAGCCGGTCGACGCTTCCGTTCACGCGCGGAATGAGGATTACGTCGAACCGCGCCCGCAGTTTGCCCGCGCGCAGGTCGTCCTTGTCGATCGAGGTGTAGGGAATGCCGACCTGCTCGAAGGTGTAGCGCGACCAGCCCTCGTCCTGGGTGTTGAACCAGGTGTGGTAGATGCCCACGCGCGGCAATGAAAGCGCGTGGCTCGGTGCGTCGGGTGCGCTAGCGGTGGCGACTATGGGGAGAGTGTAGCGGTTGGCGATGTCCTGCATGGCCGCGGCATCGGCGCCCTCGACGATAACAGTACCGGCGGGGAAGGAATCACGGCCGATCACCACCATCCGCTCGGTGGCTGCGAAGCGCACCGATGGCGCGCGCTCACGCAGTGCGTACAGCGATGGCAGCAGTTCGTTCTGGGCCTTGTTGGCGATCAGGAAGACGTTACCGCGGCCGCTGAGGGAACCGCTGGCGGCAACCGTATCGGCCAGTAGCGTGAGCCCCTTGCGAGTGAGCACGGATGGGTCATCGATGCCCTTGACGTCGACGCCATAGATGCGGCCGAGCGTCCAGGCGATGTCGTCATACGGCGGATACTGGGCATCGGCCGGGAACATCTGGTCGGTGAGCAGGTTCACGGCGAGGTCGCGGTATGGCTGGTCGAGCAGCACCCAGAAGTCGCCCGCACCGTCGCCGGATGTCTGCTGGCGCACCTCGAGCCCGTGGCGACGCAACTGGTTGACCAGGTAGGCCGTGCGCGCCGGATCTTCCTGGCGCTGGAAGCCGGGAATCTGGAATGCATACGGCGCCGTCTCGCTGCCCCGGCGCAATGAGTTGCTGCTCTTGGTGTAGAAGTTCCGCAGCATCATGCCGCCATTGTCGGCGGCGAAGGTGAGCGACGCGAGTACGCCGGCCTGCATGTAGTTCACGTTGTCGCGGGCCGACCAGCGCACCTTCTCGGTGGGCGGCCAGTGGCGGTACCACTGACGGCTGGTGACGACGTCGCCGGCGTAGCGCTGGTCGCTCAGGTCGCGGATGTAAGTATCGGCTCCAGCGTTGCCGAAGGTCTCGTAGAAGCGGCCGATGGAGTTGTGGTTGTTGGCCACCCACATCGCGTAGCCCGGCCACCAGCCGTCAAAGAATCCCCACGTCCAGACGCCGGGCATGCCGAGCGCGCTGAGGGCGGTGACGTCGTTGTTGGCCAGTAGCTGCCACTCGCTGACGGCGATCGGATCGTTGTTGGGGTTGTAGGGGCCGGTGCCGGTGGAGATGTAGAGGAGCGGCACCGATTCGTGGAGGTCGTGCATGACCAGCGGTAGCCAGTCGTAGTAGACGCCGTAGAGGGCCTTGGTGAGCGCCTGCGATATCTGGATGCCGTCGCGGTTGTTGTCATGGACGACGTACTTGCCCCAGTACGGTGAACTGCGTGGGAAGCCGTCGTCATAGGTAGGGCGTCCCTTGGTGTACGTCAGGTACCAGTCCACCTGGCGATCGCGCCCGTCCGGCTCGGCAACGGGACTGATGAGGGTGATGACCCCGTCGCGGATCTTCCTTATCTCCGGCTCGTCGCTGACCGCCAGGCGGTAGGCGAGCTCCATGACCATCTCCGGGCTTCCCATCTCCGGCGAGTGGAGGCCGGCGTTCAGAAAATAGATCGGCTTGGCATCACTGATAACGGCGGCTGACTGATCTGCCGGGAGAGTGCGCGGATCGGCGAGACGGGCGAGTTGCTGCTTGTAGTGGTCCAGCCGCCCCATGGTCGCCTCGTCGGCGATGATGGCGAGCATGATCGGCCGACCTTCCTCGGTCGTGCCTATGCTGTCCAGGCGCACACGCGGGGAGGCCGCGGCGAGCGCCTTGAAGTAGCCGTAGATCTCCGCCGAGTGATGCATCACGCCGGGTGCGCCAATGATCGTCCCGAAATGGCGCTGCGGGCTGGGCACCGTGGCGCTCAGGGGGAGCGACGTGAGGTTCGCGGGGAGGAAGGACGGGTCGCTGGTGTACTCCTTCACGAGCCGCGCGTAGGCGGTGTCGGGAGCGGTGGACTGGGCTACCGCGGCGGCGGGGAGGGTGGCGAGGGCGAGGAGAGCCGTGCCGGCGGCGAGACGTGCGATGGAACGGTGATGCATCTTCTGGGGCTCCGTGATCGGGACCTGGCGAATAGACGGTGGGAAGGGGCGCCGTGCAAGGTGGCAACCCTGTTGCCATCCGAGGGGGAAGGGTGCCACTTGACTGTTGCACGGTATACCGTGTTACGTTCCAAGCGCACGTTTGTCTGTAGCGCGAAGACACGACCGATCGGCAGGATCGCACGCCTCTCCCTAGGCATGTGACAAGGGCAAACCCGGCGAAAGCCGGCGACGCAAAGCTACGAGGCTATGACACGTGACAACTGGTCACGTCGCCATGTCAGTCGGGCCGCCGAAGTTTCCTCCGAAAGGTTTGCTGAAATGATCGTATCTTTCCACGACGTAGCTTCCGAGGACATCTTCAACGGCCGTGACACTCGTAAGGCACGGCGCGCCTGCCCGCCCGCTCTTTGGCCGGTGGCGCAGCGGAAGCTCAGCTACATGGCCGAAGCAGCCCAATTACGGGACCTGAAGGCACCTCCAGGAAATCACCTTGAGGCGCTGATCGATGATCGCGCAGGCCAGTACTCGATTCGGATCAACGGACAGTACAGGATCTGCTTCCGCTGGACACCGCTGGGAGTGGCAGAGGTTGAGATCGTCGATTATCACGGGTAGCGTATCACGATCCACGGCCACCGCCGCGAGAGATCCTACCGACCGTCAGTGGCATGGGCTTCCTCATCGCACTGGTTCCATCCGGACCGACTTGTGCAGCGATCGCCATCGCACTTCGTTCGTAGCTCTCCAGCAGGAGAAGTATCGCGTGACCCGAATCCCAACTCACCGACCTCCAGTGCGCCCCGGCCAGATGCTCGCGGCGGAGTTTCTCGAGCCGTATGGGCTGACTCAGGTAGAGCTAGCCAGGCGACTGGAAGTCCCGGTACAGCGTGTCAACCAGATCATCAACGGACGTCGCGGCATCACTCCTGATACTGCCCTCCGTCTCGCGCGGCTCTTCGACACGACAGCCGAGCTGTGGCTAAACCTCCAGCGGACTTGGGATCTGTACGAGGCGCTACAGTCGCCGACGGCGGCCAGGCTCGAGCGTATCCGACCGATCAGGAGTGACCCGGTCGGCACTCGATAGCCGTGGTTGGTTCTATTGCTATTCTCCTGATCATCCATTTTGGACAGCCGCCACATCATCCGACCGCTCACAACGCCGGCCGACTACGCCGCCTGCGTCGAACTCCAGCAGGAAACCTGGGGGCCGAACTTCGGCGATTTCGTCCCGCCGACCATCCTCAAGGTCGCCCAGCGGCTGGGCGGAGTTGCTGCGGGAGCCTTCGATGACGACGGACTGTTGCTAGGGTTCGTTTTCGGTTTTACGGGAGTGGAGCATGGGCGCGTGGTCCACTGGTCGGACATGCTCGCCGTGCGTCCTGGTCTTCGTGATGCCGGATTGGGTCGACGGCTGAAGGAGTGGCAGCGTGAGGCCGCCCGCCGAGTGGGTGCGGAGGTCATGTACTGGACCTTCGATCCGCTGGTCGCCCGAAACGCCCATCTCAACTTCAACCGACTTGGCGCGCGCGCGCATGAGTACGTGCGCGAGATGTACGGCGAGCCAACAAGTTTGCTCCACCGCGGGCTGGGCACGGACCGGCTGGTGGTGGCCTGGGCCATAACAGGGGAGCCCGCCACTTCGCTCTGCCCCGACGGTACGCCATCGGCGGTGGCGTCGGAGCTGCGGGAGGCTCCTCTCGTTGGCTCAACACCGCCTGAGGAGCTACCGCCAGCGGTGCGGATCGTGATTCCGCTGGATATCCATGCTGTGGTGTCCACCGACCCCGCTGCCGCCATGGGCTGGCGTCAGACTACCCGCATCGCCTGGGAGTGGGCTCTGGCGAATGACTATGAGGTGGCCGGTATCTGGCGAGAGCCGGCTGAGGGACAGGCGTACTACCTGCTGGTCAGGAGTGACGGCTCTACAGTCGGCGCCTGAACGAGAGCGCAGCAGGTTTCGGCGGCCTGCTCACGCTCTCGTCGACTCCACGCTCGTTCAACGATCTGTTGCCGCGCCGGTCCACCCCGCGCCACGGATCACACGGCCAGGCTTCGCTCCCGTGTGCTTCCCCTTGCTCACGACCTCAACCCCGTTGACGAACACATAGTCGACGCCGGTGGACAGCTGGTGCGGCTTCTCATACGTGCTGAGCTCCCGAACCGTCGCCGCGTCGAAGACGACGATGTCGGCGTACATCCCTTCGCGCAGCAGCCCGCGATCGCGGATCAGTAGCCGCTCGGCGACCGCGCCGGACATCTTGCGTATCGCGTCCTCGAGCGTGATCACGCCCTCGTCGCGCACATACTTGCCGAGGATGCGCGAGTAGGTGCCGTAGGCACGCGGGTGAGCCGGTCCGCGCGCGCTATCCGGATCCATCCCGGCGGCGTCGGTGCCGATGATGATCCAGGGCTGCCGCAGGATCTCCCTGACGTTGTCCTCGCTCATCAGGAAGTACATGGCGCCGATTCGTCCCTTCTCGGCCAGGAGCAGGTCCATGACCGTGTCGAGCCAGTCCTTGTTGGTGGCAGCCATGACCGCCGAGAGGTACCGCCCTGACCATTTCTGGTTCTCTTCGGAGCGTATTCCGCCGAGCAGCACCCCTTCGGGCGTCGCCAGCTCGCAGAGGCTCTCCCAGTAGGTGGTGGGTTTGACGACCTCGGCCCTTATGTGTGCGCGCTGGGCCGGATCGGCCAGGTTCTGCATCAGCTTGCCGTCCTCGGACGCGAACGGCGGCAGGCAGGCCGCCAGACCAGTGCCGCCGGCTGTGTACGGATACATCGTCGCCTGAACGTCGAGCCCGGCCGATCTCGCCGAGTCGATCTTGGCGATCATCGCCGTCATCCTGCCCCAGTTCCTCCTGCCCGCCGCCTTCAGGTGGTAGATCTCCACCGGGACGCCAGCCTCGCTGCCTATACGTAGCGCCTCGTCCATTGCCGGGAGGACGCTGTCCGCTTCGGAGCGCATGTGCGTGATGTAGATGCCACCGTACGGCGCCATGGCCTTCGCAACCTCGATCAACTCCTCGGTGCTGGCGAAGTTGCCGGGCGGATAGATGAGCGCCGAACCCAGTCCGAAAGCGCCGTCCTCCATCGCGCGACGGAGGGCGCCACGCATCGAATCGAGGGGGGCGCCGGTAGCGGCACCCATGCTCAGTCCCATCCCGTACTGACGTAGCGTGCTGGCCCCCACGAAGGCGCCGATGTTCGGTGATACGCCGTTCGCTTCCATCGCCCGCAACCAGCCGTCGAAGCCGCGGTCTCCCTGGAAGCGGCGCGACAAGGCCAACGCTTCCGCATTCGAAGTATCCATACTCGCCAGGGTGCGGTCACTGACCGGGGCGGCCGTGTAGCCCTCGCCCATGATCTCCGTCGTCACACCCTGAACGAGCTTGCTCACCGACCGCCCGTCGCCGGTGAGATACGGGCCTCCGGCCTGGATATCGATGAAGCCCGGTGCCACGACCCTGCCGGTCGCGTCTATACGACGCTGGGCAGGCGCACCATCCAGCACGCCGCGCCGTTCCACCCGCACCACCCGGTCACCACGGACCGCGACATCACCGAGAAACCAGGGGTTACCGCTGCCGTCGACCACACGGCCGTTGGTGATGATGAGGTCGTATGGCGAACTGTCGGAAGCGGAGCGGCCTGAAGATGAGCGGGAATCATCCTTCGAGGCCGTCGTACAGGCGCTGATGGAGCCCAGCGCGAAGCACAGGGCCAGTGTGCTCGGCCGAAGGAGCCGGGCACCGAATGCGAAAGCTCTCACGACTGCCTCCGTTAGGTATGGGTCGCCGACAATGGCGCTCTTACGGCTTACGGGTGCGGTCGATCGGAGCCGGACGCTCTACATGCTTGACCGGATTCTCCTCCAGTAGCCGGAGTGCTTCCTGCACCGCCCGTTCGAGTTGTGGGTCGTGCCCAGCGATGACCTCCGCGGCGGTGTATTCGACCTCGATGTCCGGGGCGATGCCTTCGTTCTCGACCGCCCAGCGTCCACTCAGGTCGTAGAAGGCGAGATTCGGCGCGGTGATACCGCCCCCGTCGATGGTTTGCGGGACGCCTGTGGTGCCTACGAGACCACCCCAGGTGCGCGTACCGACCAGTGGTCCCAGCTTGCGCTGCTTGAAGATGTACGGCAACGCGTCACCTCCGGAACCAGCCGATTCATTGATGACCATCACGCGCGGACCAAAAATGCCAGCGGCGGGCGATGTCACCGGCTTTCCGGCGCGGGTCGCGAAGTACCCGATGAGTGTGCGGCTGAGTTCGTTGGCGATGTAGTCGGCAACCTGACCACCCTGGTTGTAACGAACGTCGACTACCGTGCCCTGCCTGTCCTGTTGCGAGTAGAAGTAACGAGTGAAGTAGCTGTAGCCCGGCATACCCGTGTTCGGTAACCAGACGTAGGCCAACTTGCCTCTGGACAGCGAGTCGACCAGACGTCGGTTGTCTTCCACCCATGCCCGGCTGCGCAGTCCGTCCTCGCTGGGAACCGGGACTACAGTCACCAGTCTGGATCCTTCCAGCGATGGGCTCCCGTTGATCCTGAGCACTGTCTGACGGTTCGCCAGACCCTGGAGAAGCCGGTACGGATTGTCCGGAGCAGTAAGCGGAATGCCATTGATCTCGAGCAGATAGTCGCCCTGTGACACCTGGATGCCTGGTGCACTGAGTGGCGCCCGCAGTTCCGGGTTCCAGTTCTCACCCGTATGGATCCGGCTCAGGCGGTAGCGTCCATTCTGGATGGTGAAGTCGGCACCAAGCATCCCCACCGATACCGGCGTATCCGTGGGCGTGTCGCCTGACCCTATCAGATAGGAATGCCCGACGGAGAGCTCGCCAGCCGCCATGGCGATCAGGTAGCCCAGGTCGTAACGGTGCGCTACGAAGGGAAGCATCGCGCCGTACCTGGCTTTCACAGCATTCCAGTCCGCGCCGTGCATCTTCGCGTCGTAGAAATAGTCGCGCTGGATCCGCCAGCTCTCGTCGAAGATCTCGGCCCATTCGGCGCGCGGTTCCACCCACATCTCCAACTGGGCCATGTTCACCGGGCCGTCGCCGACCTTTCCTCCGCGGTCTGTCGGAACAACACCCCAGCGCCCGCCCTCGCCTCCGGGTGCGCGGTAGAGGAGTTTTTTCCGGTCGCCCGAGAGATCGTAGTCCACGACCCCATCCAGGAAGGGCGCAGCGGCGCCGGCGTCCAGTTGATACCGCTGAAGCCTGCGCATGCCGGGCGGACCGCCGGACATCGGTTCCATGTAGAACACCATCCCTGCCGGACCGGCCCGCAACCGACTGAAGTCGCCGGCCCGCACGCCGAGTGCGAGGATTCTCTGCCCGATTCCGGCCACGTCCAGTCTCACCGACGAATCCGGCTTGGCGCGCGCGGCTGGAGTGGCCGTTGGCGTGGGTTCGTCCCCGGTTGGTGGAAGCAACGGCGAAGGCTCATCGGCGGACAGGACGGCCAGGTAGATGGAGCGTCTCACAGGCCGCTCCACCGAACTCATCTCCACCCAACCGCTATTCGGGCCGTAATCGGTGCTGGCTAGGAAATAGAGATACTTCCCGCTCGCGTCCCAGGCGGGCGAGATCGCGTCCGACATGCCGTCAGTGATCTGATGCGACTTCCCGTCGGCTACGGAGTGGATGAAGATGGCGCGAAAGTGGTTGTCGAGGCTCCGTGCGTAGGCCAGGAAGCGGGAGTCAGGCGACCACACTGGTTCGAAGTTGCGCGCCGGTTCGTCGAAGACCTCGGCATCGATGCGCGTTGCCTTACCGCTCGCCACATCCATCGTCCACAGCGTCAGGCTGTTGTCCTCGAAGGTGACTCGCGTCCCATCGGGAGACCATCTGAGGTTGCTGAAGAAACCGCGAGAAGGGAGCGCCAGCACACGCGGCTTGGAGAGACCGCTCTGATCGCCGATCATCAACTGGTACTCACCGCTGGCGTCAGAGAACCAGGCTATCCGGCCGCCGTCGGGCGACCACGCTGGATTCTGGTCGTGCACAGCCGGACTGCGCGTGAGATTGCGATAATCGCCCTTCTCGGTGGGTACCGTGAAGATCTCTCCGCGAGCCGCCACGGCGACCCGAACACCAGACGGTGAGAGCGTTGCATCGCTGATCCTTCCGGCCACCTGCTGCATGCTGGGGCGAGCCCACGGGAAGTCGGCATTGACCGTGATCGGAACCCGCCGTGACTGCCCGCTGGCCGGGTCGAGCAGGTGGACGTAACCGCCCTGCTCATATACAATGGCGTCGGGTCCCGCCGAGGCATTCACGATGTCGAAGTCGTCGTGCCGGGTCACCTGCTTCACCTCGCTGGCGCCGACAGTCCAGGAATACAGGTTGGAACTGGCCGTACGATCGGAGATGAAATAGACAGTGTTCCCGATCCACATCGGATAGCTGTCGTTGCTGTCAGTCCAGGGCAACTTCCGCACCGAGTGGTCGGCCAGGTTCATGACGCGTATGGGATGGGTACGTCCGCCCCGGTAATGGCGCCAGAAGCTCTGTTCCACCCAGCCTGGGAAGAACGTCGTGGAGATCTCCTCGTAGGCGATCTGACGGCCATCCGGCGAGTAGTCACCGGTGAAGGCCCTGGGCATAGGCAAGGCTTCCGGGAACCCGCCGGCCACCGGAATTGTGAAGAGTCGGTTATATGAACCGAGCGGCGGATTGGATCGGGTGGAAGCGAAGACTATCCGCGAACCGTCAGGCGTCCAACCTCGGACACGGTCCTCTGACGGATGGAAGGTGAGGCGGGTGGGATCGCCACCCTTCGCCGGCATCACATAGACGTCGGTGTTGCCTCCTACCGTGGCGGTGAAGGCGATCCTGCTACCGTCGGGCGAGAAGACGGGCTCCGTCTCGACGCCAGGGGTGGCCGTCAACCGAGTAGCAACTCCGCCGGTGCGCGGAACGCTCCAGAGATCGGCACCATACTCGAACGCGATCGCGTCCCGGCTCACTGTCGGATGGCGCAGGAGCCTCGTTTCCTGGGCTGGGAGCGGGTTGGCCAGGGCTACGGCGAAGAGGAGACAGAGGTACGAAGAGTGCATTCTCATTTACGGGATCCTCTAGGGCTGTTGCGGCCAGATCTCTGTGAGCACGCGTATGAAGTTGCCACCGAGCACCCCCTGGATCTCGGCGTCGGAATAGCGACGGCGGATGAGGGCTTCGGTGAGGTCGAACATCCGCTTCGGATGGTCCAGTCCCTCGATGTCGATCTTCTCCCGGAACCCGTAACTGTCCTTGTAACTGGCTCGGAGGGATGCCTGCATCTCCGGCGAGAGGTCGTCGTATCCGTCGAGGTCCATGTCGCTGCCGACACCCAGATGCTCCGGGCCGATCAGCTTCCGGACATGGCCAAAATGGTCGATCACGTCCTCGATGGTCGTCGGCTCGACGTTCTTCACGAAGTTGCGCACGCCGCTGATCCCCATCACCCCGCCGGATCCTCCGAGGGCACGGATCGCTTCATCGGACTTGCATCGAGGATGGCCTGCCACCAACGCGCGGCAGTTGGAGTGGGTGATCAGCACTGGCTTCTTTGATAGTTCGAAGGCATCGAGTGTCGTCTGGTCACCGCAGTGGGAGACGTCGATCACCATCCCCGTCCTGTTCATCTGCTCGATGATCGCGACGCCGAAGTCGCTGATGCCCTCGTCACGACGCTCGGTCGAACCGTTACCGATCAGGTTCCGCGAGTTGTAGGTGAGTTGGGATATTCGCTGCCCGAGGCCGAAGAAGAATTCGATGTCCGAGGGACGCCGGAAATGCTCCGAGTTCTGCAGGCCGGGCAGGATACCGATCTTGCCGGACCCGTTCACGCGCGCGAGATCGCTCGCACTGTCGATTCGCATCATGTACAGGTCGGAGCCTGCGATGAGTGCGTTTATGGAGCCGAAGTAATTGATCGCCTGCTCGTACGCGCCAGGACCGCCGCTGCCAAAGGCGTGATGAAAAACATTGATCCCCGAACTCTGGTACTTCTGATAGTCGCTCTCCGCGAACATCTCCGGGGAGCGCGCCCACTGCGACCAGCGACCATCGATGGTGAGCGGGCTCAGCATGTCCAGAATTGTGGATTCCTGCAGCAACCTGAGACAGCGTGCGGAATAGCCATCATCCTGACCGGCAAAGAGCCGGAAGCGACCCAGGTTGAGCATGGGGGCCGCGAGCACCGCTGCCATGCCGCTCGCGGCAGCGCCGATGGCCGTGCGCCGTGTCATCTGCCTCACCTGGACGGAGCCTCACGGGTGAAGGTGACGCCGTAAAGTTGTAGGGACGCCACGTTACCCCGTCCGTCCGGAATGAATGTCACGGCCGATCCCTGGCCCGGCCGGTCGGAGAGCCGCGAACGGAATGTCTCATACTCCCACGGCTCCAGGATCCCGATCTCGTCCTTGCCGAACCGGGCGTTCAGTGCGCCCTCCGCGAGTTGGATCTCGACCGCACCATAGGTGGAGTCCACGTAGCGTCCCGTGTAGCGCTCCAGTGGTAGCGAAGGCGGCGCGGGCGTGGCTGGTCTTGTGGCAGCGGGCCGGGCTGTCGCCGTTGGCGCGCCAAGCTGCGCACGAACATCTGAACTCCAGTCGCGCTCGGGGTTGCCGGCGTACATGTCGAAGACCCTGTACATGAGCGCGTGACGAAGCTCCACGTGGTCAAGACTTGCGAGAACCACCACGCCGGTCCTGTTATCCGGCATCAGTCCGACTATGGCCGACATGCCATTGATGCTACCGGTGTGCATCCATACTGTCTCTCCGAAGTAGTCGTGGACGAACCATCCCAGACCGTAGCCGAAGTTGTGCGGCTTCACCAACGCCAGCGAAGGGTACAGCTCGATGGTGGCCCTGATCTGGAAGGCGACCAACTGGGAGAATGTCTCCGGCTTCAACAACCGCCGGTCGCCTACCCGTCCGCTGTCGAGCATGAATCGCATCCACTTCGCCATGTCGCTGACACTGGACCAGACAGAACCGGCCGAAGCGACCGCGTCGGTGCTCAGCACCGGAACGACACCCACCGACCCACCAACATTGCCATGCGGAGCAGCCACGTTGGGGAGTGCCTGGACTCCTGCGACCAGTGGTACGCTCTCGGTCATGCCCAGCGGCTCGAAGATCCTCGTCCTGATGAATTCGTCCCAGGGCATCCCCGAGATCTTCGCGATGAGGTCACCGCCAATGGCGTAGACCACGTTCTGATAGGCGAACTGCGAACGGAAGGAACTCGTCGGCTTCACATGGCGGAGCCGATCCCGCATCTCCTCCGCCGACAACGCGCCGCGGGTCCACAGGAGGTCGGTGCCTGGAAGACCCGAACGATGAGTAAGGAGATCGCGGACCGTGATCTCCCGTGTGACGTATGGGTCGTAGAGGCGGAAGTCGGGGATGTGGTCGATGACGCGATCATCCCAGCGGAGCTTGCCCTCGTCCACCAACATGCCGAGCGCGGCCGAGGTCATGGCCTTGGTGGTCGAGCCGATGGCGAAGCGGGTGTGCTCGTTGGCCGGAGCCGGCTCGCCCATCTCGACGACGCCATAACCTCGGGCGAAAACCATCGAGTCACCGCTGACGATGGCGATGGCCAGTCCTGGTGCATTCCAGTCCCTGGCTGCCTGGGCGACATAGCTGTCAAACGCCTTCAGGTCGGGCGCTGGAGCGCGCCTCACGGCCTGCGCCTGCACCATGCTTGCCGTGACGATCAACAGTAGCGGCGTAACGGTGGCGCTGAAGCGATTGATCTGCTGCCGCGCGATACGCCCGATGGGTCCCGGCGCTCTCATGTTGGTGGTCATGCCGAAGGATTCCTGTCCATCACAGGGAGCTGGATGTAGGAGGCGGCCGACGGGGTGCGGAACACTCGATGCGTGGCAATCCGAAAATCGGATTCCTTCGCCTCGAATATGCTTGGCATGAAGGTCTGTGGATTCCGATCGATCAGCGGGAACCATGTGCTCTGGATCTGCACGCGGATCCGGTGCCCCTTGAGGAAGCGATAGTTCTGGGTGTGCAGGTCGATCGGGTATTCGACCGTCTCGTTTGCCGGTATGGCTTCCGGGTGCTCGAAGCTGTTCCGGAAGCGTCCACGGAATACTTCGTTCGACACCATGAGTTGGTAACCGCCCATCTCCGGGTCCCGTTCGTACTGTTCCGGATAGACGTCGATCAGCTTCACGATCCAGTCGGCATCGGTACCCGTGGTCGACGCGAACAGATTGGCCATGACGCGACCGGCGATGACCACGTCCTCCTCGAGCGGCGCTGTCTCCCAGGCCAGTACGTCGGGGCGATCCTGGGCGAAGCGCTGGTCATCCACCAGCCACCGTGACCAGGTGGACCCGGCGCCCCAGGTCGGCCGGATGGGCCTCGCCCGGTATGGCACCGGGTTGGCTGGGTCGGAGATGTAGGCGTCGTATCCGCTGTCGGTGACGGTCGGCAGTTGGCGGTCAAGACGGCCGCCCGGTTGGAAGTAGAAGCGCTGCTGGGTGATCCCTTCCCTGAGCGGCCAGCTATCATGGGAGCGCCAGCGATTGCCGCCGGACTCGAAGGTCGTAGCCTCGGCCAGCTTCAGCTCCCCCTTGTCCTTGAGCCAGTAGGCGAACCAGGGGGCCTCGATCTCCCGCTTGAAGTAGACCGCGGTGGAATCGCCGAAGTCGAGCTTCCCGAGCTTCTGCCCACTGGCGCCATGCCATGCGCCGTGGTTCCACGGTCCGACGACGAGATAATTGAGATTCCGGTCGTCGTGCTTCTCCAGCGTCTCGTAGATCGTGATCGGGCCGTAGAAGTCCTCCTGATCCCACCACCCTGCGACGTTCAGCGTCGGAACGGTGACGCGGGTGAGGTACTGCATGAGCGCTTCGCGTTGCCAGAACTCGTCGAAATTCGGGTGCCTCACGAAGTTGTTCCACGTGGGGTACCTGCCACCGAAATACAGCTTGTCGACATTGGAGAGCGGCCCGAGCGACAGGTACCAACTATAGGTGTCGTACCTGTCGAACGGGAAGCGACTCATGTCTTCCGAGCCCTCCATCATGGCGACGAACTCGAAGCCGTAGCTCAGGCGGAAGGCTCCGTTGTGATGGAAATCGTCGCCGAGGAACATCGAGGCCGGCGACGCCTGGGGGGAGACTGCCTTGAGCGCCGGATGCGGGTCCAGCATTGCCATGACAGTGAGCCAGCCCGGGTAGGAGACTCCGAACATGCCGACCCGGCCGTTGTTGTCGGGCACGTTCTTCAGCAGCCACTCGATCGTGTCATAGGTATCGGTGCTCTCATCGATGGCTCCCTTCTCACGCTTGTCGCGTGGCGAGCGGAGCATGACGAACTCTCCATCGGATCCGAAGCGACCGCGGATGTCCTGGAAGACGAAGATGTAGCCGTCCGACGCGAGATCGGTGAGCGCCCCGGCGAAGTTCCCTCCGGCATTCGCGATGCTGTACGGAGTGCGCAGCATGAGGAATGGGAGTGGTCCGGCGCGCTCCTTGGGTCTGTAGATCCTGGTGTTCAGCAGCGTACCGTCGCGCATCGGTATGCGAACCACACTGGAGTCGAGGGCGACAGTTCGGCTGGCGGCCTGTGCGGCCAGGCCGGCCGCCGGAAGGACAGCGCAGACAGCGAGGACCAGCGCCGTCCTCAGCAGACCGTACAAAGGGCGACGCTTCACGGCCCGTCGGTATCCAGTCATCGTTTCCCCACCTGGTGTCTGCGTGTGAGTGGTCCGAGTGGTTCCCCGGTGTCCCATGCACGCCATACCCCTCGCTCTCCCTGCTCAGCAATCACCTGCGCCAGCCTGCCTGCGGCGTTCTGCCAGTTGGTCTCGACCGCCTGCTGGGCTGCGACCGCATCTCCACCGGCGATGGCGCGGATGATCAACCTGTGCTCGGTTATCGAGGTCCGCAGTTCGTCGATCAGGGCGCTGATGTAGAGGCGGGCGTACCGTTCGACCTGAGGTTTGATGGCGTGATGGAGGGCGACCAGCCGTGGACCCGCGATGCCTTCCACGTAGCCGGCGTGGAAGGCCTGGTCCAGGTCAAACAGGCGCGTGATGGTGACCCTCGCGCGAGCAGCAGCGGCCATCTCCGTGTTGATCTCCCGCAGCCGTCGGCCCACGAGTCGTCGTTTCGTGGTTGGGAGTTCGGCGGCAATCCTGGCAGCCATGCCTTCCAGGTGCCCGACGATGAGGAATATCTCGCGGCCGTCGTCCTGCGTGAGCGGGGCGACCATCAGCCGCTGCTCACGACCGGATTTCAGCGAAGTTACGAAGCCTTCCTGTTGTAGGCGGTGCAGGGCGCTACGGACCGGGGTGCGGCTCAGTCCCAGTCGCTCGGCGACCTCACGTTCGGAGATACGGACTCCCGGGGGGAGTTGTCCGGAGACGATGAGGCGACGCAGTTCCTGGTAGCCCCGCCAGACACTTCCGGAGCGCCGGTCAGGCCGTTCGGCACCGTTGTCACTCTTGAGGGACACTCGACCACTCCAGATCGCCGTGGGAGAGAGAGTAGCAGGCGGGGCAGGGCTCCCGAACGGCTGCTAAGGTACCGTTCCAGCGCAGGGTGCGCAATAGATACCGGCTATTCAGGTATGCCGTTCTGGTATACCATTGCAGTATTCCGACACCAGCCCTACATTGGCGCTCGAATACCCAGTGCCTGGCCCCGACCACCCCGTGGCGGCCCGTTTCGATGCTCGACAACCTCCATCTCAGGAGCGAGGCAACATGAAGACGTGTGGTCAACGAACACCATCACCGTCGTCGTGGTGGCGAGTAGCACTGCTCTGCCTCGTCGGCGCTACCTCTCTTCCCGCCTTCTCGACGGCGAGTGCGCAGGCCGCGAGCGGAACGATTGCCGGCAGGGTTACCGACGAGCGATCCGGCGTCCCCGTCGTCGGTAGTGTCATCACCGTCAACGGTACCCGCCTCGGCGCCACCACCGACGGTGACGGCCGCTATCGAATCCAGGGTGTGGCGCCGGGAACACAACTCCTCGTCGCCCGACGCATCGGCTACGTCGCCGACAGTCTCTCGGTGAATGTCAGCGCGAACCAGGAAGTCCGTGCCGACTTCAAGCTGCTTTCCGCCGCCTTCTCGCTGGAGCAGATCGTCGTCACCGGTACCCCGGGGGGCGAGCAGCGCCGTTCCCTTGGTAACGCGGTCGGGACGATCGACGTCACCACGGCGCTCGAGAAGTCGGCCGCCCCGAACCTGACGTCGATTCTCAGTTCGCGAGCGAATGGCGCCATCATCACGCCCGGTTCCGGGCGTCTCGGCGCTGGTCCGACGATCCAGATCCGCGGCCGCTCAAGCCTCTCGTTGAGCTCGGAGCCAATCATTTACGTGGACGGTGTGCGCGTCAACAACGCCGTCAACCAGGGACCTACGGGCGCTGCCGGTGCCTTCGGTGCGCAGAACTCCCAGGTGTCGTCACGACTCAACGACATCAACCCGGACGATATAGCGAGCATCGAGATCATCCGTGGCCCAGCGGCTGCCACCATCTACGGCACGGAGGCCGCCAACGGCGTCATCCAGATCATCACGAAGAAGGGAGCCGGAGGCGCCGCTCGCTGGACGGCGAGCGTCGGCCAGGGCATCCAGAGCTTCCGCGACCCGGAAGGCAGGATTCCGACCAACTACTTCCGCAATGGCGCCGGCGAGGTCGTGGGCTGGAACGGCTACCAGCAGGAAGCAGACAGCGGACGTGCATACTTCCACACCGGCAACACGCAGTCATACAACCTCGGCGTAAGTGGTGGTCTGACGGATCAGTTCACCTACTACGTTTCGGGCACCTACGACAGAGAGAAGGGGATCGAGCCGAACAACTTCGGAAGGAGTTTCAGTGGTCGGGCCAATCTTGCCTTCACCCCCTCCGACAAGCTGGACATCCAGTCCAACATGGGCTACGTCCGCAGCTCCACTCACCTGGGCGTGGATGCTGGCCTGGGGACGATGTACAACACACTCTACGGCCATCCACTCGCCTTCGGGACGGCTACTCGCGGTTTTGCCCTGACGCCACCCGAGGTCACCCAGCGGCTGTTCGATAACAGCTCGGACATAAACCGCTTCACCGGCGGCATCACGGCCAATCACCGGCCCAGCGACTGGTTCACCCAGCGGCTGACCGTTGGTATCGACTTCACCGCCGACGACAGCCGGGCACTCGAGCGCTTCGCGCCGCCGGACCTCGCGCCCTACCTTGTAGGACTCGGGGCGACACGTGGCCGCATCTATCAGAACCTGCGCAACAACTCCTATATCACCGGCGATTATGCCGCGACGGGAAAGATTGACGTCGGTGCCGGGATCAGCTCCAGTTCCTCGGTCGGAGTGAACTTCATCAAGAAGTACCTCAACACGAGCGGCCTCGGCGCAGTCGGTTTCCCCGCCCCGGGGCTGGAGACCGTCTCCAGCGCAACCGATCCTCCGTCCGTCTCCCAGAGCCAGATCATAAACACGACGCTCGGAGTCTGGGGACAGCAGCAGTTCGGGTGGAACGACCGCCGTTTCATCACCGCTGCCCTGCGCGTGGACAACAACTCCGCCTTCGGTAATGACTTCCAGTGGGTCTCCTACCCAAAGCTGAGCGCGTCCTGGGTGTTGAGCGAAGAACCATTCTGGGGCGACCTGAGCCAGACGGTGAACAGTCTCAAGCTCCGGACCGCGTACGGCCAGTCGGGCCAGCAGCCAGACGCCTTTGCCGCCCTGCGAACGTTCGTCGCCGCCGGTCGCGGTAATGGTGCTGCCGGTGTCACGCCGGGTTCGTTCGGAAACGACGCACTACGGCCAGAGCGCGGTACGGAGTTCGAGGTGGGTTTCGAGACCGAGATTCTCCACCGGTTGAGCTTCGATTTCACCTATTTCAACAAGCGCACGAGGGACGCCATTCTGTTACAGCCGACGGCACCGTCTGGTGGCTTCCCCGGCAGTCGCCCGGTGAACATCGGCGAGACCAAGAACCACGGCATGGAGATGCAGGCGAACCTCCAAGTGCTGGCGCGGGAAAACGTTGCCTGGGAGCTGACTGGTCAGGTGGCGACGAACAAGGACGAGGTCGTGAGCCTTGGCGACTTGCCCTTTGCCGGCACCACATTCAGGCGGAGCGTCGTCGGTTACCCTATCGGTGGAATGTGGAGCAAGCGCGTGGTGAGCGCTGATCGCGACCCCGTCACCAGTGCGATCTCCAACGTGCTCTGCGACGGTGGTCCAGGGAACGCTCCGGTAGCCTGTGGAGCCGCACCAGAGGTGTTCATCGGCACTCCCACGCCCAAGGTCACTGGTGCGGTCTCGAGCACCGTGACGCTCTTCGATCGTCTCAGCGTCTACGGGCTGCTCGATATCAAGCGCGGCCATAAGCTCCTCAACGCCAACGAGACGAATCGTTGCGGGGCCCTCCTGCCGCTATGTGACGCCAATTACAACCCCGCCGGGTACGAGACGAACTACCTTGCCAGCCTGTCGCGGCTTTCAGGTGGCCCGGCCGTGATTCAAGGTGCGTTCATGCAGGATGCATCGTTCGTCAGGCTCGCCGAGGTATCCGTGACCTACCAGCTACCATCGCGGTTTGTCAGCGGCATTGGGGCCAGCGGCGGCAGGCTCTCGGTCGCCGGCCGTAACCTTCACCTCTGGACGGACTACGGTGGCCTGGATCCCGAAAGCCGGTACGGAGCCAATGGCATCGATCAGGCCATCATCCCGCCGCTTCAGCGGTTCGTCGCGACCCTCAACCTGACCTTCTAATCATGCGCATCGATCATCGAGGGAGAGGTGTTTCGAAGAGCCCGGCCAGATCTTCTCTCTGGCCGCGCACGGCATTGCTCGCGCTACCGGTGGCTGCCGTCGCTCTCGGCGTCGCCTGCAGTGACATCACGAGCCTGGAACAGAAGAACCCAGGCTCCATCCTGGCCAGCGACGTCTACAAGCCGGACAACGCGAACCTCCTCGTCAACGGCGCCATCGGTGACTTTGAGTGTGCGCTTCACCGCTATGTCGTTGCCCAGGGACTACTCGGAGACGAACTTGTCGATGCCTTTGCGAACCAGCAGAACTTCGACTACGAACGACGGACGATTTCCGCGGACCATGCGGTCGGCTCGGGAGGCTGTGGCACATCGCAGATCGTAGGCTTGTACACCCCGCTCTCCGTGGCTCGTACCACGGCCGACACCGTCCGGGTCCGCCTGGAAGGGTGGACCGATGCGGAGATGCCGAAGGGTGTCAACAGGGAGTCTCTCATCGCTCAGGCCGCCGCTTACGGTGGCTACAGCCTCGTGCTCCTCGGCGAATCGATGTGCTCGGCTGCCATTAACCTCGGGCCGGAGCTCTCCAAGACGGACCTCTGGAACGAAGCAAAGCAGCGCTTCGATATCGCCATCGCCGCCGCGACAGGCGCCAACGACGCCACGACGCTCAACCTGGCGCGCCTTGGCCGTGCCCGCACACTTCTCAACCTGGGACAGGTCACGGCGGCTGGGGCCGATGCTGCCCTGGTACCAACGGGCTTCGTGGTGAACGCCGTGGCCAACGATGCCGGGAGCGTTCGCCAGCAGAACCAGGTCTTCGTCCACACCCAGGTGAGCAATTTTTCCTCGGTGGATCCGTCCTATGTGGGTCTCACTGTCGGAGGTGAGCCAGATACTCGTGTCGCCGTCAAGGTTACGACGACCAAGGGGACCGACGGCAGCACGATCATAAGGCAGGTCTCGAAGTACAGCAGTCGCGGAGCACCGATACCGATGGCCCGCTACGCCGAGTCGCAGCTCATCCTGGCCGAGGCAAGGGTAGCTGAGAACAACCTGCCAGGCGCCGTTGCCATCATCAACGGATTGCGTGACGCCAACAATCTGCCAACGTACGACGCGACCGGACAGTCTGCTACAGACGTGAAGGCGCAGATTGTTGAGGAGCGTCGCCGCGAGCTGTTCATGGAAGGGCAACGTCTGGGGGACATGAATCGCTACAGGCTCCCTCGTCTACCCGCCGATGGCACTCCCTTCCGGTCCGGCGGCACGTACGGCAGTCAGGCCTGTCCTGGCGCCGACGCTCAGGGCTATCCGTTCGGCTTCCCGTTGCCGAACATAGAGCGGAACAACAACCCGAATATTTCATGACCTCCTTCACCGTGTGTCCTCACCGCTACGTGATCGGGTAGCGTATCGGGTACCAGCGCGGATCGGCGCAACCTGGACTGAGCTGGACCGGAGACCGACATGCGATCCGGAGATTGAGCGTCGTGCCATCAACTGCACACGGCGCTCTGTCGCCGGTGTCGTTCTCATCACGATTCCTGAAGTCGCAGGGCGGAATTTCGTCGGTGCGAGTTCGGTTGGCTTCCACCGGGCCTTCCGATAGTTCCATGAAGCTTTCCCACACCACGCACTCCCGATCATGCGACTGACCGAGATCGAATTGCGCGAGATCCGCCTTCCGCTGGTGGAGCCGTTCCGGATTTCCTCCGGAACCGTAATCGACAGGCGGATTCTGCTTCTCCGACTGACCGACGAGAGCGGAGCGCAGGCATGGTCGGAGTGTGTGGCCTTCGATCAGCCCATCTACAGTCCGGAGACGGTAGACACGGCATGGTTGGCGATTACAGCGTGGCTCGGTCCGCGGTTGCTTGCAGTGGACGTCGCGCGGCCGGACCTGGTGGCCGCATTGCTCAGCACGGGCGTGGTAGGACATGCGATGGCCAAGGCGGCTCTGGAGATGGGCTCGTGGGCGTTAGCGGCGGAGATTGATGGCGTGTCGCTGGCGACTCTGCTCGGAGGCCAACGTGAGCGCGTGGGAACGGGCGTGTCGCTCGGTATCCAGAAGTCGCCTGAAGTACTTGCCGAGCGGGTGGAGAGAGCACGTACGGAGGGCTACCGGCGGGTGAAGGTGAAGATCGCGCCCGGTGCCGATCTGGAGTTCCTTCGCGCTGCCCGTGCCGCTCTCGGGCCTGGGGGCGACCTTACCGCCGACGCCAACTCAGCCTATACCCTGGACGACGCCGACCACCTGGCCCGGATCGACGAAGTCGACCTGGAATATCTGGAGCAGCCGCTGGGCCAGGATGACCTTCTGCGTCACAGCCAGCTTCAGCGCCGGATGAAGACTCCGCTCTGCCTGGACGAATCGATCACCAGCGTGGAGCGATGCGAGGACATGCTGAGCATGGAGAGCGGCCGCGTGGTCAACATCAAGCCAGGGCGAGTGGGTGGGCTGCGTGAATCAAGGCGGATCCACGACGTCTGCGAGGCCGCGGGCGTTCCGGTGTGGTGCGGCGGCATGCTGGAGAGCGGCATCGGGCGCGCTTACAACGTGGCACTGGCGTCGCTCTCCAACTTCACCCTGCCCGGCGACATCTCTCCCAGCAATCGCTACTGGGCGCGGGACATCGTGACGCCGGAGTGGACGATGGATAAGGATGGTTTCGTAACCGTACCGCGCTCACGCCCTGGGATTGGCGTAAACGTTGACGAGGTATACGTGGAGGAATTGACGGTGCGGCGCGAAGTGCTGCGGGAGAACCCTCGCCAGGACGGCCGGCGACGTTAGCAATCAGTGACCTCTCCAGAACTGCCGGACCCAACCTACTCCAGTCAAAGCATGGCTCGCACACTCGACCGTACACTCGGCTTCAAGGATCTGGCGCTGATCGTCGTGGGCACGGTGATCGGCTCCGGCATCTTCATCGTGCCGGCAGTCGTTCTCCGGCAGGTCGGCGGTGCCCTGGGTCCGGCCCTGATGATCTGGTTGGTAGCCGGCCTGCTATCGCTTCTGGGCGCGCTCACCTATGGCGAAATGGGAGCAGCGAAGCCAGAGGCTGGCGGACTGTACGCGTACATCCGCGACGCTTTCGGTCCGCTACCTGCATTCCTGTACGGATGGACCACCTTCTTCGTCATCAGCACTGGCTCGGTGGCCGCTCTGTCGGTTGCCTTCTCCGCATATCTGGGGCAGCTCATTCCCCTCAGTCCGCTGGCTGCCAAGGCGGTGGCGGTGACAATGATCGTCGTGATAGCTACGGTGAACATCCGGGGAACCCGACAGGGCTCCAACGTGCAGAACTGGAGCACGGCCATAAAGGTGTTTGCAATCATCGTCATGAGCATCCTGCTCGTCAGCTTCGGTGGCGGGCTTGGCGGCGAGGCGAAGTTGTGGCCCGAAGTTGTCGCGCCAGGCTTGTTCTCGAGCCTGGGGCTGGCGATGATAGGTGTGCTGTGGGCGTACGAAGGCTGGCAGTACGTCACCTTCTCAGCCGGGGAGGCGCGCGACCCGCAGCGGACCTTTCCTCGGGCCATCGTGGCCGGGACTGCGCTTCTCATTCTGCTCTACCTGGCGGCGAACATCGGCTACGTGGCCGCGCTCGGTGGTGCCGCCATGGACTCCGAGCGCATTGCATCCGATGCCGTAGCCGTGCTCTTCGGACCCGTGGCAGGCCAGGTGGTTGCGGTGGTGATCCTGCTGTCTATTTTCAGCGCCGCCAACGGCCTGACGTTGACATCGCCCCGGCTCTACTTCTCGATGGCTCGCGACGGCGTCTTCTTCCGCCGGTTGGCTGAAGTGCATCCGCGATTCCGGACGCCTGCCTTCGCGATAGGGGCGGGCTCCGTATGGTCGGCGGTGCTCGCCGCCAGCGGGACTTTCGAGCAACTGCTCACCTATGTCGTCTTTTCCGGCTGGATCTTCTACGGTCTGGGTGCGCTCAGCATCTTCGTTTTCCGCCGTCGCGACCCGGGTGCAGTACGTCCATTCAGGGTTCCGGCTTATCCCCTCACACCGGTGCTGTTCGTGGCCGCGGCCGCCGCGATCGTGCTGAACGCGATGATCACACAGCCGGCGCGTGCCGCCGTGGGACTGGCGGTAGTGCTCGCTGGCGTGCCGGCCTACATGGTTTGGCAATCACGCCCTGAGCGTCAGCCGCATCTCGCCGAGTGATTCCGCGCATCCGTGGCGGATGGGGAAACGCCGGCTGACACCCGGCTGGCGGGCGACGGCCCACGGTGCACCCAGGGCTTCCGGTTGCCGCCGGCCGGCTCTGCAGGTCAGGGACGGACCACGACAAATGGTACTGGCGCCGGCAGCGCCGCGAGAGCAATGTTGTCGGCGACCCTGTTCACGGAGAGTCCGTTTGTGTTGCCGGGTACCACGACGGGCAACGAATCGCCCGGTGATAGTGGGGCATGACGATCGCACGCCCGGCACGACGGCGATGGAGATACCTGCCACCGGGCCGTCGACAAGCGCGGCGGCAACCAACTGGTCTACCGTGCGCTTCAGCATGATGGTTCGATCGTGTTGCTGCGCAGTGGCTGAGCGGGGAAGGGGGTCAGAGGCAGCGCCACAATCGCGAGAGTCACGACAGACCTGGCACGCTCCTGTCATGGAATGGTGTACGGGAACTCGTCCTTGTACTGTCCGATGTGCACAGCCGGAGTTCCTCATGTCGGAGTGGACGCGGCTTCGCTCCTGTAATTTCTCAAATCCCGCCCCATGACAAGGTTGATCCCGATCGTTCGAGCCTCACTCATCTCATTGCTCCTGATTGCCACGGTCTCCTGCGGCGGGAGTGAAGGGGGCAGGGCACCCGATGGTGCACCTTCGACGACGGTATCGCTCGGCGCCGTCGACCCCATGCGCTCACCGGCCGGCCCGGGAAGCGCCGAGTCCAACCTGGCGGTCGATCCGGACGGTACCGTCTACCTGAGCTGGCTCGAGCCGACGACCGAGGGACGACATGCCCTCCGTTTCGCCGTTCTCGACCAGGCTGACTGGTCGGCGCCGCGCACCATCGTCGAACGCGACGACCAGTTCGTCAACTGGGCAGACTTCCCCTCGATGTTGCCGCTCGGTGGCGGCAGACTGGCAGCTTTCTGGCTCCAGCGTGGCGCCGGCCGCGGCGCTATTTATGACATCAGGTTGACCCAGTCCGCCGACGGCGGCGCCACCTGGAGCGAGGCGGTCACACCCCATCGGGACGGCACTGCGTCCGAGCACGGATTCGTCTCGCTCTGGCCGGTCGGTGACTCCGTGGCCGCGGTCTGGCTGGACGGGCGCAAGTACGCCCCGGGAAGCGGCGGCGAGCATGGGCTGGCGAATGAGATGACCCTCGTCACCACCACCATCGCTCCCGATGGCGGACTGGGCGTGGAACATACGTTGGATGCTCGCACCTGCGACTGCTGCCAGACCGATGTCGCCATGACCGGGCGCGGACCGCTGGTCGTCTACCGGGACCGTACGGCGGACGAGATACGCGACATCGCCGCCGTGCGTTTCGCCGACGGTGCCTGGACTGCTCCATCCACGGTAGCCGACGATGGGTGGGAGATTGCCGCCTGCCCGGTGAATGGTCCGGCGGTGGCGGCGGGCGGCGACAGTGCTGTGGTGGTCTGGTTCACGGGTGCGCAGGACACTTCCCGCGTCCTGCTGGCTCGCTCCACGGACGCGGGCGCGACGTGGAGCGAGCCGCTCCGGCTGGATGGTGGCTCTCCGGTGGGCCGGGTGGACGTGCTTCTCCTCGCCGACGGCTCGGCGCTGGCGAGCTGGCTGGAGCGCATGGGTGGCGAGGAGGCGGCGCTCCAGTTGCGCCGCGTGAGCGCGGCCGGCGTTGCCGACGCTCCGGTCACCGTGGCGCGCAGCGGCGCCGCGCGCTCCAGCGGCTTTCCGCGCATGGCCACCGATGGCCGTTGGCTCTACCTGACATGGACCGAGCCGGGCACCCCGTCGGGGGTCAGCGTCGCCCGGATGGCCCTCGGTGCCGGGCGATGAAGGCCGTTCAGTGGCGGTCGACAACGTCCGGTGGCGTGGGTCGAATCGCGCATCATGCACGACGGATGTCGGTGACCGGAATCCTCGTCGGCGTCGCCATCTTCCTCGCCGCCTGTACGGGCGGTACGGCCGCTGACTCGGATGGCGCTGCCAACGCCGCGTCGCGGACCAGATCGTCGCCGACCAGGGCACGGATAGGCAACCCTGCGCCTGCCTACGCGGCGCGAACCATCGCCGGAGATTCCGTCTCCCTCGCCGACCATCGGGGCCGGGTGGTGCTGCTCAACATCTGGGCCACCTGGTGTCACCCGTGCCGTACCGAGATCCCTGAACTGCAGGCGCTCTACGAGAAGGAGCGTGAGCGCGGCCTCGAGGTTATCGGCGTGAGCATCGACGCGGGCGGGGAGGATGCAGCCGTCGCCGACTTTGCTCGGGAGTACGGTGTCACCTATCCGATCTGGCGCGACGGCGACGGACGGGTGAGTACCACCTTCGCCGCCGTGGGTGTGCCGGCCACCTACCTGATCGACCGGGACGGCGTCCTTCGCTGGTCTCACCTGGGGCCGGTGACAGCGAGCGATCCGGCGCTCGTCCAGGCTCTCGAGACTGCCCTCGGCGGCGGTAGCTGACACCGGGTTCACGCCTCAGCGTCTCGCGGCTCGCAACTCCTGCTCCTCGTCCGCCGCCGGTCGTTGCTCGGTACCGTCGCGGGCTGTACGCCAACGGTGAAAGGCAATCTCGGTTGCGGCACGCTGGAAGCGCGACCGCCGACGCCAGCCGGAGAGCCCTTCATGGCGAGCGGCGCGTAGAGTAGCCTCCAGCCGGCCGCGAACCGAGCAGAGCGCGGCCAGTTCGTCGGTGGTGAGCGCCCCGCTGCCGCAGAGGTGCGCGAGCTGGTCGCGGATCACCTGCGATTCGCGACGCAGCGAGTCGCGCACGACGAGCAGCGTGCCGGCGAAGATGGGTACCATCACCAGAAGGTATGTCGGGGCGAACCTGTCCAGGAGAGCCGACAGGTTCCAGGCCGCGTGAAGCATGACTGCCACCAGGAAACCGACGAGCGGCAGGAACAGCAATTCGCGCCCGCCGCGGCTTCGTTCGCGAGCCATTCCCAACCCGATTCCCGTCATGGCCGTGAACAGGGGATGCGCGAACGGTGAGGCGAGGCCGCGACGGAGGAAGACGGGCCACGGATCTCCCGGGAGCTCGGCAATCGCCCGGCCGTAGTACAGTACGTTCTCCGTCATCGCGAAGCCGAGTCCTACCATCGCTGCGTAGATCACTCCATCGGTCACGTTGTCGAACTCGTCACGCGCCTGGAGAAAGACGAGCAGCAGCGCCAGCCCCTTGGCTGCCTCCTCCACAAGCGGCGCGGCGAGCAGTGCCGCCAACTGATCGCCCATTCCCCCCAACATCGCATCGGCCAGCCCGGCGACCAGGCTGTTGATGACGAGTGACAGGAAGACGGCGACCGAGGCACCCCAGAGAAAGGTGGTGGCGAGCATTCGCACGGGCTCCGGCTCGAATCGGTCCAGCCAGAGCGCGAGGATGACATACGCGGGCACCGGCACGACCGCCAGCGCGAGCCCTGCCATGAATGCATGCGGCCCGAGCTCGCCGAGCATGATGAGCAGGCTCAGCGCGCCGAGCAGGAGCGCGATGTGAAAGGGGCGGCTGCGAGATGTCCAGTGCATTCGCGGTAGAAGGAAGGCGGTCTCATACGCTAGTGACGTGGGCGGTGCAACGCCATCCGGAAGTGCAGTGATCCGGCACGTCCTGCCGCTGATGTTGGGCGCCCGATAAACGCTTCTCGCTCTCGTGCTGTCTCAGCGTGCAGAACCACACGCGCGCCGGCGCCACACATCCTGCACCCCGACTCCCGTGCCGCATCACCTGCATCAGCCACGCTCACGCCTGTTGCTCCTGATGGCAAATCTACTGGCTTCCGCGGCCGCGATACCCGCGTACGCACAGCAGAGAACCAACGGTGCGACCACCGCGCCGGACGTCGTCGTCCGTTCTCCCGCGACGACGGCGATTGCCGTGCGCGCACCGCAGGCCCCGGCGCTGGACGGCCGCGATGACGAGCCCTACTGGCGGGATGCCCCGGTGATAGATCGATTTCTCGAGTACGAACCCAATGAGGGCGCCGAGACTCGCTTCCGGACGGAGGCGCGCGTGACCTATGACAACCGGAATCTCTACGTCTTCGTGCGCATGTACGACCCGGCGCCGGACAGCATCGTGTCGCTGCTCGCCCGCCGCGACCAGCGAGTGCCGTCGGAACAACTCAAGCTCGTGATAGACTCCTATCACGACCGGCGCACGGCCTACCAGTTCGCCGTCAATCCGGCCGGTGTGAAGCGGGACTTCTACGTGTATAACGACAATGTCGAGGACCCGTCGTGGGACGCCGTGTGGGATGTCGCCACGACGATCGACTCCACCGGCTGGACGGCCGAGTTCCGGATCCCGTTCAGCCAGTTGCGCTATGCCGATCGCGAGAGCCACATCTTCGGACTGATGATCGTGCGCGACGTCGCTCGCACGGGAGCGCGCATAAGCTGGCCGCTCTTCCGCCGCAACCAGCAGGGTTACGTATCGCAGGCTGGGGAGATCGGTGGCATAACCGGAATACCCGCGCCACGCAGGCTGGAACTGCTACCGTACGTGGTCACGCAGAATGTCACCCGTCCGGCCGGAGATGGCTTCGGCCATCGGCAACGGTTCACTGCCGGAGCTGACCTGAAGTACGGACTGTCGTCCAACCTGACGCTGGACGCCACGATCAATCCCGACTTTGGACAGGTGGAGGCCGATCCGGCGCGCCTCAACCTGGGCACCTTCGAGCAGTTCTATGACGAGCGGCGGCCCTTCTTCCTGGAGGGGACCGGGATATTCAGCTACCGCGTGCAGTGCGACGATATCGACACCGGTTGCACCGGGCTCTTCTACTCGCGGCGGATAGGCCGCGCACCGCAACTGGCCGGCCGTTACGGCGACGAACTGAGCCCTACTGCCTCCACCATACTCGGCGCCGGCAAGATGACCGGTCGCCTGGGCAACGGGCTTTCCGTGGGACTGCTGGACGCGGTGACGGCGGAGGAGCAGGGGACGCTGGGGCGGGCCATCGAGCCGCGCACCAACTACCTGGTGGCGCGTGCGCGGCAGGATCTCCGCTCTGGCCGCTCGGACATCGGGGCCATGTTCACCGCCGTCAACCGCGCACTGGATCCCACTGCGGTGCCGTACCTGCGTGCCGAGGCATATTCCGGCGGAGTGGACATGCGCCACCGTCTCTGGTCGAACAACTATGAACTGAGCGCGACGTTGACGGGGAGCGTCGTACGCGGATCGGCGAAGGCCATAACCGCGCTACAGCGGGACGGCGTTCACAACTATCAGCGTCCTGGCGGCATCGGAGTGGATTCCACGCGCACCTCGCTCATGGGCGACGCCCAGCGCGTCTCGTTCAGCAAGTTCGGTGGTGGCCGGATCCGCTTCCAGTCCGTGTATCAGCGCTACTCGCCGGGCTTCGAGATAAACGACCTGGGCTTCCTCACCCGCGCCGACGATCAGTTGCTGCGCAACTGGCTGCAGTATCAGGTGACCGAACCGACGCGCTTCTCGCGTATGGCCTTCTACAATTTCAACTACTGGGCCAACTGGACCGCCGATGGCCTGCCCACGCAGCGTGTCGGGAACGTCAACTGGCATGTCCAGCTTCCCACGATGTGGTGGGTGCACGCGGGAGGCAATGTCTCCGGGCTCGGAGAGGTCTATTCGGATCGCGCCGCGCGAGGTGGGCCGGCCCTGCGCAGGAGCTTCGGATACAGCAGCTGGGCAGGCGTGGAGAGCGACAATCGACGCCCGCTGAGCGCGGCACTGTTCGCAGGCCTCGGTCGTGAGGATGCGGGTCGCAGCAGCAACTGGTACGTGAACCCGTCGCTGAATTTCCGGTTCGCCAGTCGGCTCTCCGGATCGCTGGGCCTCAACTACTCGCGCGACCTGAACGACAGCCAGTGGCTCGCCAACTTCGGCGATGTCGGTGCTGACACGACGCACTACACCTTCGCCCGTCTGTCACAGACGACAGTGAGCCTCACCTCGCGCCTGGATTACACCTTCACGCCCTCGCTCTCGCTTCAGGTGTATGCCCAGCCATACGTTTCGACTGGCAGGTACAGCAATTGGCGCGAACTGGACGACCCTCGCGCGCCGGAGTACGCCGGGCGATACAGGCCCTTCACCGGCCGGGGCGATCCGGGCGGCTTCCGCTTCATGCAGTTCCGCTCCAACACTGTGTTGCGGTGGGAGTACCGTCCGGGCTCGGCGCTCTTCCTCGTCTGGTCACAGGGCCGCCAGGATCACGACGCGAACGCGTACGAGTTCGACTTCGGTCGTGATCGTGACGCCCTCTTCGGGTTGCATCCGGACAACACGTTGCTGCTCAAGCTGTCGTACTGGATCAATCCCTGACTGGCAACTGGCGGGCTGTCATGGCCGGCGTTCGTGGCGTAGGTTGCAGCTTCATGACGGCATCCCGCTACCGGCGATCATGACAGTACTCGCCCTCTCCCGCTTCAATACGGGCGTCATCGTCGTTGGCGCAGGCCTGGCTGTGGGTCACTGGATGCAGCCTGTGATGGGTGTGGTGCTCTGGTCTCGGGCAGTACCATTCCTGGCCCTGATGGGCCTGCTCGGCGGTCTCCGAGGGTGGCGCGAAGCTGCCCTGCGGGAGCCGGCGGTGAACCTTGCCACAAGGCTGGTGCTGATCGCATCGTTCGCCGCCGGCTCGATCCTCCTCACCTGCCTCGGCTACGTGGCGTTCCACGGTCCGCCGGCAGGCTGACCGTCCCCCGGCGTCACACCGCGCGCCGTCTGGCCATTCCACGCCGGAGCGATCGCGGTTGCGCGGGCCCGCGACGAGCGCATGATTGAGACTACGGCGCAGTGCGCGGGGACGTGCCGCGTACCGCTGGCGATCCTCTCCGATGCTGACCTTCCATGTTCTTCAGTCCACGATCCACGAGCGCCCTCCTGTTGGGCACCGGGGCACTACTCTCCCTGGCGGCTGTCGTCGGCTGTGGCGGTAGCTCGAGCACCGAGCCTGTCGCGGCTGTCACCATGCAGTTGACCATCGTCGCACCGGTGGCCGTGCCGATCGCCCTGCATGTCCGTGAGACGGTGTTGCTCTCCACCAGGATCACCATGTCGGACGGATCGCCGCCGACGGGTCTGGCCGTGGTGCGTTGGCTGGGCCGCAGTTCCTCCGTGGCCAGCGTGACTACCGGCGGCGTGGTACGCGGAACTGCGCCAGGACAGGGCTACATTGTAGCCGAGTTGGACACGACGCTCGGCACGGTGCGGGATTCCGTGCTGGTCGTGGTTGGTCCTGCTGAGACACCGCAGTAGAGAGTGGCCGCGCCGTTGCTCTTTGCGGTTGGCCGTACAAGTGCAATGATGCGCCGCTGATGCATACTCTCTACATAGTCTTCCGCTTCCTGCCGCTGGCAGGTTCCTTCCGACGCGATTTCCGGCGCTGGATATTCTGGGGGCGGCCCAAGGCCCGTACGCCGGCCTTCCATCGTGTCCGTGCCCAGCGCATGGTGGACACGATAATTGCCCTCGGACCGACGTTCGTGAAGCTGGCGCAGGTGTTTGCCGCCCGCGCCGACCTGGTGCCCGAGCCCTATGTGAGCGCCCTCGGCGCACTCCTGGACAGTGTGCCGGCGTCCCCGTTCCCCGCCGTCGCCGCGGAAATCGAGGCTGCCTATGGGCAGCCGCACACCGAGATCTTCGAGGAGTTCGACGAGACCCCGCTGGCTGCCGGCTCACTGGGCCTCGTCTACCGCGCCCGCTGGCAGGGGCACGACGTGGTTGTGAAGGTGCTCCGCCCCGGCATCGAGCGCGTGATCGCCCGCGACCTCGCCTCGGCACGACAGATCGCGGCCACGGTCGAGCGCTGGTGGCCCAATCCTCACGTGCGCGGTTTCCGCATCACCGTGGAGGAGTTCGGCCGTCGCATAGACGACGAGATGAATTTTCGCCTGGAGTCGGAGCATGCGATCGAGATCGGCGCCAGCTTCGCCAACGACCCGAGGGTGATCGTGCCGTACGTCCACGCCGAGATGGCGCGACACAGGGTGATGGTGATGGAGTACGTGGAGGGCGAGCGCGTGGACCGCATTGGCCACCTGATCGAGAGCGGGCGCGTGGATCCGGCGAACCTGGTACGCGGGGTGATGGAGATCTACGTGAGGATGATGCTCATGGATGGCCTCTTCCATGCCGACCCGCATCCCGGCAACCTGCTCGTCTCGCCCGACGGTCGCATCGTATTGCTGGATTTCGGGATGTGTGTGAGAGTCCCGACCGAGCAGCGGGCGACGTTGGTGCGGGCCGTCATGGCCGCCGTGCGCAAGGATGCCGCGGCCGTCGCCGACGGCTTCGAGGCGTTGGGCATCGTCGCGCCGGGCTCCGACCCGGCGGAGATCCGAAGGCTGGTCCAGGTACTGCTGGATCTTGCCTACTCCGGCAAGGGGCCACAGGAGTCGGCACGAGTGCTGGCCGAGGAAGTGATGCGCGAACTCTACGACTGGCCGATCGTGCTCACCGGCGAGATGGTCTACTTTGCCCGTGCCGCAGCATTGATCGAGGGACTGGGGGCGCGCTACGTCGCCAACTTCAATCCCATCGCCTTCGCGTCGCCGATAGTGGTGAGGATGCGCCACCACATCTTCGCGACGCTGCAGATGGACGGTGGTCCGCCCGTGGACTGGCCCGAAGCGCTGGGCACGATGGCGGGCGACGCGATACGGATCATCCGCAATGCAGGTCGGGAGCTGGCGACCGTGGTTGGCGGCAACCTCGCGCTACTCGTTGCCCGGTCGCCGTTGGGCAATGGGCGTGAAAATCCGCCCGCCGCCGGGCCGACACGGGTGACGGCGACGGTATCGTCCGGCATCGACGCGGCGTTGACGACGGCCGAGGCCGTCGGTGGTACCTTCTTCCGTGCCCTGGGCAGGTTGCTGGAACCGCCGTCGCCGCCCCTCAGGCCGGCGCAACGGTTGCTTTCCGCCCCGTCAGGCGGCGATCCGTCTCACGCCCTGGGCGATGAGCAGGAGGACGCCAACGGGAAAGAGCACGTGGAAGTATCCGTCGTGCATGCCGAGAACAAAGAAGCCGATCGCCCAGATCGCCAGCAGGAGAATGCCGAGGATTCCGGGTAGACCAAAGCGTTGAAACAACATGCTTCCTCCCTGGCCTGTGTGAGACCGGGCGCTGGTGCGCGGGGCCACTGGCACAATCTCCGCAATGCTGATGCCGCGAGGACGTCAACCAGCCACCACCACCCCCCAGTCCATGTTCTTCGCCCTCCTGCTCGTGACCTTTCTCGTGGCCCTGGCTGTCTGCTGGGTGGTGGCCCGGCTGTTCACGAAGTCCATCGGCAGCATACTCGATCGATTGGTGGCCGATGAGTTGAGCAGTGCCTGGCATCGATACGTGGTCTTCGCCATCTACGTCGTGGGTATCTCCAAGGGCGTGAGGCTCTACGACCTGGAGAGGTACGTGTTGCCGCGCATGAAGGACGAGGTGATCCCTGTCCTGACGCCGGAGCGATGGACACTGGAGGTCTACCGGACGATCATCGAGACGCTCCAGGGCGTGGCCTGGATGCTCCTCCTCTTCTTCCTTGTCGCCCTGATCGCCTACGTGATCGTGCGTGGCCTGGACAGGCGTCGCGAGCGGGACCTCGCTCCATCGGCCGGGCCGCGGGCGGACTGACTGCGCGATGCGGCCGGGTCGAACGCTTGCAGGGTGGTGCCATCAACCCCGGTCGGCAGCGGCATCAAGGGCACTACGGACTCCCTCGGAACGCACGTTCGGGCACTCGGCGCCCGGCGTGCCCGGGACTAGCTTCAGAGCCATGCAAACTCCTTCACTACTCGGCCGATGGCGCCTCTTACGGGCGCACCACTCCCTGGATTTCGCCCCCGAGGTCGGCATGGAGTTCGAGGAAGGTGGCCGGTTGCACTACTCCTTTGCCGTAGGCGACTGTCGCCAGACGATCGACCTCGTCTACCGGATTGACGGCAAGATGCTGCACACCGACAACCCGTCGACCTCGCACGAGACTGTCGTGCAGTGGCGGATAGGCATGGGCGAGGTGCTGGTGCTGGACTTCGCCGGTGCCGAGGCGTGCTTCGTGAGGGACGATTAGCGGCCGCTCGCCCGGGAGGGCTGTCCGGATGTAGCGACGCCCGGCACACATCGCTCTGGCGAGCGTCATGTGCCGGGCGTCTGTCGTGCGGAACTTCCCGTGCTACCGCTGTTTCTGACTTCCGGGCCGGCGACCATCACCTCGACCCGCTGGCGTCAGCGACCGCTTTCCGCCGTGCTCCGGGCCGCCGGCGTGCACGCCGGCCACTGCATCGTCTCGCCGGTGCGCGGATTGGTGGGCAGCGGTGAGATCCGGTCGCGCGGCATGAACTGCGGGTCCTGATCGGCCAGATAGACGAGCATCGCCGTCAGGGTCGCGTTGTTCTTCAGGTCCTCCTCCACGATCTTGTCGTACGTGTCGCGGTTCGTGTGCCAGGTGGTATTGCCATAGTCCCAACTGAGCGCGTTGAGGCCGAACGCCGGCGCGCCGTAACAGGCGAACGACGCATTGTCGCTACCGCCACCAGCCGGGAAGCCGGGCTCCTGGAAGTTGATGTGTTCGGTTATCTGCGACGGGATCCTTGACAGGTAGCCACGCAGCACCGGGCCCGCCTTCACGAGTCCGCCCGGGCTCATCCCGACCACCCGGCCGGTGCCATTGTCCTGGTTGAACAGGGCATGCGTACCCTTGACGATCTCCGGATGGTCCTCGGTGAACGCTCGCGAGCCATTCAGCCCCTGCTCCTCGCCTCCCCAGTGGCCCACGATGATCGTCCGCCTGGGATTCGGGTATGCCTGCTTGAGGAGCCTGATCGCCTCGAGCATCGTCACCGTCCCGGTGCCGTTGTCGGTCGCGCCGGAGGAACCGTCCCACGAGTCGAAATGCGCCGAGAGTACTATGTACTCATCCGGCTTCTCGGATCCCTTGATCTCAGCGATCGTGTTGAAGGTCGGCAGTTCACCGAGCATCTCCGATTCCGCGCTGATACGGACGCGCGGGTGCTGACCCTCTTCCGCCAGGCGGGCCAGCAGACCGTAGTCCTCGCAGACTATGTCCATCGTGGGGAGCTGTTGGTGCCAGGAACCGAAAATCTTGTCGATACCCGGCAGGCGCGACCAGTTGCTGCTGAGCACGCCATGCGCCCCGGCCTGCTTGAGCGCCGCGTGGAGAGTGGCCGTCGCGTTCCTTCCCTCTTCCCTGGTGACCCGCAGGCGGGCCGCCCAACTGGCGTTCACCGAATCCTGGCTCGTCTTCAGCCGCGCGCGCGAAGCCTCGGTGCCGAACTCTTCCCACTGCGCCGGAGCCCGGCAGGAGAGCTGTGGTCCGCTGATGAGCACCCACTTTCCCTTCGCGCTGGGCAGCCAGGCGTCGAACTCGGCGCGGGTAGTAACTGCGGGGAGCGTCACCACCTCGCCCTCGAGCGGCTGACCGCCGGTGCCCGGGCTCCATGCCAGCATCATACCCTCCAGCGACCGGACGCGGGGAGCGATCAGATCCACATGGGTGACGCCGCGGCGCCACGAGTTCCAGGTACCGTATTGCTCGTTGCGAGCGGGTACTCCCAGCGCCTTGTACTGCTGTAGCAGCCACTCGTTGCCCGCCTTGTGACCTGGGGATCCGTTCAGCCGGGGACCGATGGAGTCGGTGAGCGTCTGGGCCAGTGACATTGCCTGGGAACGTTCCATCCCCTCGGTCCAGAGCTTCTGGATTATCGGATCGTCGGGTGGAGTGGTGCGTACGTAGGACGGACGCTCGCCGGCAGGGCGGGCGCCCGGCTGCGCGACCGCCTGGGTGGCGATGCCCGGACCCAGCGTCAGGCTGAGGCAGGCGACGGCGACGGAGAAACGTGGAAACATGCAGGAGCTCCGGTGACTGGTTTGGGAATCGCGGGATGTTCGTGCTGGCGGAACGGCACGGCCGGGCGTGACGTCAGTCGTTCCACGTCATGGAACACGGACGTCTCTGGTGTATACGATACGCTACAGGCGGCCGTCTTGCTGGTCTACTCGACAGTCGGCCAACCGTTCCACCGAGCCCTCCCGGCCTCGTCCAGAAGAGGGTGGAAGGCGGATCGGCTCTTGTCAGCCCGCTGGCCGGGTGTGTATCTCCACTGTCCAGGGGGCTCCCGCACCGTCCCCATCTTTCGATCCCGATGCCGTCTGCCATGCCCTCTGCCATCATCTCCGTCAACCGTGCCCCGGCGGCATGCCGGTCGGGCCGCGCAAGTGCTCATGTTGCCCTGCTGCTCGTGTTCGCGACGCTCTGCGCCCTGCCGACCACGGTGAACGCGCAGCGTGTCACGGGTAGCGGGACTGTCGTCGGCGTCGTGACCGACAGCACAGTGGACAGGCCGCTGGTGGATGCGCTGGTGCAGATATCGCTGATTGCCGACCCGGTGGTTGGCTTCTCGGCGCGCACCGATTCTCTGGGAGCCTACCACATAGACAGCGTTCCACCGGGCCGTTACGCGATCGGCTTCTTTCACCCACGCACCGATTCCCTGTCGTTGCGCGAGCAGATCCTGGCACTGGACGTGGCCGACAGCGTGGTGACGCACGCTGACCTCGGCCTGCCGTCGCCGGCCACGGTCTACGCGGCGGTGTGCGGGGGGGCCGTCGGGGAGGGTCTGTTGCTGGGTACCATCCGCGACGCCGACAGCGGCGAGCCGGTGGCCGACGGTACGGTCACGGCGACCTGGTCGGAGTTGGTGCTGGATCAGCGTGGACTCCGCAACCAGCGTCGCATCGTCAACGTGCGCAGCGATTCGGCCGGGCGATATTTCATGTGCAAGCTGAGCGCCGACAAGCCGATAACCGTCCAGGCGGCGACGGGCGCGAGCAGCGCCGCGGACGAGAGCGGAGAGGTGGAACTGGCGCTGGAGCCTGGGGTGGCCGAGTGGCGTGACATGCGCATTGGCCGGGGCGACGCGGTGAAGCTCGTCGCGGGCCCGGACAGCGCGGCAGCGGCGGCTGCCGGTCTGCGGATCAAGCGCTTCCGGCGCGGAACCGCACAACTGGTGGGCGAGGTGCAGCGTCGCGATGGTACGCCGCAGCCGGACGCCCAGGTGCTCGTTCCCGGGAGCGGGCTGTCGACGACGACCAATGCGCGCGGCATGTTCCGCCTCGATTCGCTGGCCGCCGGCACGTCGACGGTGGAGGTGCGCGCACTGGGCTACTCCCCTGGCCACGCGGTGGTCGAACTGGCCAGTGGACGAACGGACACGACCCGGGTCCGGCTTGCCGAACGGCTACCGCTCCTGGAGGGCCAGACGATCTATGGCCAGAGGAGGGACCAGAACGACATGACGGGCTTTCTCAAGCGCGCGAGAGGGAGCTCCGGTTACTTCATAACCCCTGAGCAGATTGCCCAGCGTTCGGCCGTCGACGTCACCGACTATCTACGCACGGTCCCCGGTCTCCAGGTGATTCCGACAGGCGGATTTGGCGGCGCCATCCAACTGCGCAACTGCACGCCAACGGTCTTCGTCGACGGCATGCAGCTCTTCGACGGCGCCAGCGACCTGTCGCAGATAGTCAGCGCGAGCGAAGTGGCGGGAATAGAAGTGTACAACTCCGCCATCAGCACACCCGCCGAGTTCCGGCGCGGGATGAACGCCTGCGGCGTCGTTGTCGTCTGGACCAAGGGACGCCTGCGTTGACCGCAACGAAGTTGCAGCCTGTCCACCCACATCATACCTGTCGCGGCGACCTGTCATGAGCTATCCGAAGGATGAACTTCCCGCGCCCGAAGCGGCGCATGAGGACAGTCAGGCATTCGAACTCCTCCGGCTCTGGTTCGCCGAAGGTGCCCCGCAGTCGTCGGCACGCATGGAATTGTGGTCCGACCCCGCTGCCTGGGGTTTCATGTTGGGCGAGGTAGCGCGCCATATCGCTGTTCGATACGCCAGCGCGTCGGACGTGGAACCGGCGGCGGTGCTGGAGCGGATACGGGCCGGATTCGTGGGCGAGTTGGAGTCGCACGGCACTCACGGCGAGATGGACGAGGTTCCGTGGGGTCAGCGCGCGGGCTCGTCGCTGGAGTGACCGTCATCGGTGAGCATCGCCAGTTCGTGGAGGCCGTCACGCGTCAACTCACCCGATTACCTGGCGCCGTCGTCGTGTTGTCAGCCGAACAGGAGCAGCGTGAGGCGGTGGTCCGCGCCGCCGCACTCGACCTGTTGGATGCGGCGTCGAGCGGTGTCGGGTCGGTAGCCTTCGGTCGTGCCGTACAGACGCTCCAGGCCGATGTCCACCTGCTCTCCAGCGTGTTCCAGAACCTGGACCTGTTCGGCGTCCACGACGAGGTCGGAATCCGGGTGGCGCTGCTGGTGGGTGAGGCGCTGTCGACGCATGACCGGCCCGATAACACCAGCTCCACGCTCCAATAGGCGGTGGGCGGTGAAGGCGCGGGAGTTGGAATCGATGCTCCCGGCGCTCCACGGTCAGGCCCCGGGGTCGTCCCTCGTGAGTTCGATCGCCGTCACCTCGGCCGGGGTTCCGAGACGGAAGGGAATCCCCCAGTAATTGGTGCCCGGATTGATGTAGAGCCGTGACGGGCCTTCGCGGTAGAGCCCCGTCGTATGCTCCAGAAACGGACTCGCCAGGCTCCAACCGAGAGCGGGAATGGCAAACTGGCCGTTGTGAGTGTGCCCGCTCAGGGTGAGTGCGACGCCATGGCGAGCGAGAGCTGGCCAGAGCAACGGGTTGTGGGCGAGGGCAATCGTGACGACGGACGGTGGGACCAGGTCGAGCGCAGCGTCCATGTCGGGACCGCCAGCCTCCGTGCCCCCCTCACCGCCGGCCGGATCACCAGTGCCCAGCATGGCAATCGTGGCGTTGCCGCGGCGGATGAGATGGACATCGTTCACGAGCACCTTCAACGGCAGCCGTTCCAGCCGTTCGCGCACCGCCGGCCAGTTTGCATATATGTCGTGATTGCCGGGTATGGCGTAGACTCCAAGTGGAGCCGACAGGGCCCCGAATGCGCTGGCATAGATATCCACATCCCCGGCGAAATCGTCCACCATGTCTCCGGTGACCACGATGATGTCGGCGGCCAGCTCCTCCACCTGTCTTGCCACCCGGGCCAGGAACCGTCTGGAGGTGTGCGGGCCGACGTGGAGGTCGGAGAGCTGGGTGATGCGCAACCCGTCGAACTCTTCCGGCAGGTCGGTGATCGGGATGGTCAGCCTGCGCACGACCAGTTTGCGCGAGCCGAGGTAGCCGGCAAGCAGGAAGACGGCGAGTACAATCCCCCCTATAGCCAGCGTCCACTGCTCGGCGCTGACGCTGCGTCCGGCGAGGGCGCCGCCGATCATGGCGAGCACGCCCAGCGGAGCCAGCAGGAGGAGGGCCAGAGTGATGTACCAGAATGGACGCAGTATGAGCAGCCGGGTCCATCGGCCGGCGTACCGCCGGGTCTGCCGAAGGCGGAGGATCGTGCCCAGGGGGATGAGCGTGCAGGCCACGGCCAGGACTGCCAGCGTCCACCAGCCGCCCGGAAGAATGGGAGCCAGGGCGACGCCGACTATCCCCCAGAGCAGCGCGAGGAAGCCGAGGAGGAGCAGCAGGAGACGTGTCAGCGCGGCCGGGCTGGGGGCGGTGTTGGGAGGCAGGGTTCGGGGGCTGGCTAGCTGGCCACGTCCAGGATGATCCGATACAGGTACTCGGCCGCCCAACCGAGCGAGCGCACCGGGGCACGCTCGTTGTCACCATGCATGCGCAACTCGTCTTCCATTGGCAGGGGAAGGGGGAGGATGCCGTAGGTGGGGATGCCGATCAGGCGGAGCTCGGCGCCGTCGGTGGCGCCGGTGGACATGAACGGGATCACCACGGTCCCTGGCGACATGGCCAGGGCGGCGCGTTCCATCGCCCTGTACAGCGCCGTGCTGACTGGCGACGGCGGCGGTGACCTGGTCGGTTCGCCATCCAGCCTGAAAGTGACCTGCGGCTCCCCACCCACCCTGTTCATGGCGGCGACGATCCCGGTTATGTCGTCGTCTGGAAGGAGCCTGACGTTGAAGGTGGCCTTCCCCTCGGACGGTATGACGTTCACCCGGATGCCGCCATCGAGCAGGGTGAGGGACTGGCCCGTGCGCAGCACTGCATTGTGCAACGGATCCCGTGAGAGTACCGCGTCGGCGGCGGCCATGGCGGCCGAATCGGCGCCGGGCCGGCTGATGGCGGTCATCGCGGCGCGCATCTCCGGATCCTGCTCGATCAGCGCGAGCTTCTCGAAGTAGAGCCGGGTGGTCTCGTTGAGCATCACGGGCGCCTTCCAGGCGTGTACCCGGGCTACGGCACGAGCGAGTGCGGCGAGGGCGTTATCCGGGAGCGGCACGGACGCGTGGCCGCTGGGTCCGGTCGCCGTGGCCACGACGTCGTAGTAGACCTTCTCGGTGGTCTGGATGTTCACCGTGCGGATGGCGTCGCCCTCCACCCGTATCCTGCCGCCCTCGTTGAGGGCGAACTCCACGTCCCTGAACAGCTCCGGGTGGTTCTCCAGCACCCACGCGATGCCCACCGGCGGGCCGCCTTCCTCGCCGGCGGTGCCGAGCAGGATGATATCGCGCTTGAGGTCGGCGCGGAGCGGCGCCAACTGGACGAGGGCGGCGGCGGTGGCCGCCAGCATTCCCTTGTCGTCGATCACCCCTCGTCCGTACAGGTAACCGTCCTTCTCGGTTACCTGGTAGGGGGGCGTTTCCCAACGGGCGGTGTCGGCGTTGACGACGTCCATGTGGCCCATGACCAGCAGCGGGCGTTGGGTGGGATTGGGAACCCGCAATCGCGCGTAGAAATTACCGCGTCCGGCCTCCGCCTCCAGTATCCGTGTCTCCACGCCCGGGAGGTCGCGGAGCAGGGAGTCCAGGAACCGGGCCGTGATCGTCTCGTTGCCCGGCGGATTCTGGGTGTCCAGACGCACCAGCGCCTCGAGGAAGCTCCGTGTGTCGCGCTGGCCGGCCGCCCGATCGTAGCCTCGCGGTGCGGCGCCGGCGACGACGTAAGGTGCTGTCGGCGCCATGGTCTGGGCGTGCACGGGCAGGGCTGCCGCAAGGCTGGCAGCGGCGACTGCGGCCACGGTGCCACGACCGATGGAACGGAGTTGGATGTTCGCCGTCATGTCACGCCCTGATCGCCCGGACGGGCGGCGTGGGTGGGGCGAGCTGGTTGATCGGCTGGTGCGAGGATGTGGACAGGATGGCGCATTCACCGTTTGTGGAGGGGGACGGGTTGAACCGGCGGGGCCAGCGCATGCGGTATCGGAGGGCCATCCAGGAAATATATCGCACGGCCTGGGGGAACCGCCGATTGACGTGCGCTGACGGTGCGCTGACGGTCGGGTGATAGCATCGCGTACCCGATCGGATGCTGGCGGGCTGCCTGGCGCCCGATCGTCGTCGATCATTTCACCCCAACCACTCCTCATATGATCCCCTGGGATCCGCCCGACATCCCGCGTCGCGACCTCTTCACCTTTGCTCGTTCCGGCGACCTGGCGAGCGCGCGAGCCGCCGTGATCGCCGGGGCCGAAGTCAACGCGCGAACGGCCAGCGGCGACACGCCATTGCTCGCCGCCGCATCTCACGGTCGTCTCGATTTTGCTCGTTTCCTGCTCGACTCCGGGGCGCTCCCCGACCTCCCCGATGTGGTCGGGCAGACGCCGCTCATGGCCACCTGCTTCCACGGATCGGTGCAACTGGCCCACCTCCTCATCATTCGTGGGGCCAACGTGAACGCCCGTAACACCGATGGCGGGACTGCCCTCATGTTCGCCGCCCTCTTCGGCCACCTGGAGCTGGCCGAGTTGTTGCTGCGAAATGGAGCCGACAAGTGGATCACCGACCAACGAGGTCATACCGCACTCGGCCTGGCACGAGGACAGGGCCACCACAGTCTCTCGCTCCTGCTCGACCAGTGGGGGCGCGACGTGGTACGGTAGGCGCCGGTTGGGGGCGGAGCCCGCGATCGGGCGTTGCGGCAGGTAGATTCCACGCGGCGTCCTGTTGAAGCTGGCGCGAATCCCGCGACAGCGTTCCGCCCATCCTCGCGAGCAATCTCTGGAGGTCCGTATGCAGCATGGCTGGTCGAGAAAGATCGCCACCGTCGGCACCGTCGTGGCCCTGAGCACCCTTACGGCCTGTGGCTTTTCCAGCAGCGGCCCGAAGGGCCCGTCGCCCCGTGGCAGCACCGCTTACGCGGAGTTGCAGACCAGTTCCGGGCAGCCTGCCGGCCGGGCCACCATAACGTCCACCGGCGACGGTATTTTCATCTCCGCCCAGTTGCGCAACCTGCCCCAGGGGATGCATGCCATACATCTCCATGCGGTGGGCCGCTGCGACGGGCCAGGCTTCGAATCGGCTGGCGGGCACATCAACCACGGCGAGACAACCCACGGCTTCCTGAGCGCGACTGGTGAGCACGACGGCGATCTACCCAATATCAATGTCCGTTCCGACGGCACCGCGGTCGCCGACCTCTATACCACGAAGGTGATCATCGACGGTGGCGCCAACGCGTTGCTCGACGGCGACGGCTCATCCATCGTCGTCCATTCTGGTATCGATGACTACCGCACCGATCCGGCCGGCAACAGCGGGCCGCGTATAGCCTGTGGAGTGATAAGGAAGTAGGAACAGTTGGTGGGGCGGCCTGACGCCGCCTGCACCGGGAGGTGCGACTGGGGGCGCCGGACAAGGATTCCGGCGCCCCCATCTGCGTTCCGGCCTCGAGTCCTCAAACCCTGGCCGCCGCCGCGTTGTCCCAACGATTGACCGATTGTCGAAACCTGACAGGAGTCGGTCCCGTACTCTCCTGTCAGATGCTGATGTGAGCGTACCTGAACCCCTCTTCATCGTCATGGCCATTCTCACTGACCGTCTGGACCGCATCCAGGGCACCCTCGACATGCTCATCCTGCGTACCCTGCGCGACCGGGCGATGCACGGCTGGGCGATCTCGCACCACATCCGTGCCAGTTCCAGCGAGGCTCTCCAGGTGAACCAGGGAGCGCTCTATCCGGCCCTCCACCGGCTGGAGGAACGGGGCTGGTTGACCGCCGACTGGGGTGTTTCGGAGAACAACCGGCGGGCTCGCTTCTACGCCCTCACCGATGAGGGTCGACAGCAACTGGCAGATCAGACCTCCGACTGGCTGGCCTTCGTGCGAGCTGTCCACCAGGTCATGCAGTTGACCCCGGCCTGACGCCCCGCACGGCCGACGATTCTTCCTCCACTGAAGCGTTCCACAGGTCATACCACTGGTCACGGCCTGAGACGACTGCTCCCACTGGACTGCGATGGTGTGTCCGGGAGGGCGGTACAAACAGGCCGCGACGTCGCCCTCGCGGACACCCCTCCTCCACCGGCCCATGTCATCCATCATCCGCACCCTTCGTCGTCGTTTTCGCTCGCTGATAGCCGGCCAGGCCCTGGACCGGGAACTCGATGAGGAACTCCGCTCGCACGTGGAACTGGAGACGGAGCACAACATCGGGCGCGGCATGTCGCCGGATGACGCGCGGACGGCGGCCCTGCGAGAGTTCGGCGGGCTGACCCGAACGCGGGAATACGCTCGCGACAGCCGGGGAGTGCGCCCGCTGGAGGAGTTGGGTCGCGACCTGCGGATAGGTGCGCGCTCGCTCCGTCGCTCCCCCGCCTTCACCGTCGTCGCTGTCCTGACCCTGGCCCTCGGTATCGGTATCTCCACCGCCGTCTTCTCACTGGTGGATGGAGTCCTCCTGCGGCCCCTCCCCTACCCGCAGGCCGACAGGCTGGTGCGTCTCTACGAGCGCGACAACAGTCACGACCGCATGGCCGTCGCCGGTGCCAACGCCAACGACATCGTGGCGACCTCCAGGAAGCTGAGCGCGGTAGCCTACTACAATCGCTGGCCCACCACTGTCCTGGGCGGGGATCGGGCACAGCGAGTACCAGTTGCGTCGGTGTCGCCCGGGTTCTTCTCGGTGCTTCAGGTGGGTGCGCTTCGCGGTCGCCTGCCCGCAGCCGAGGAGGCGACGCCGGAAGGGAACGCGGTCGCCGTGGTCAGCAATCGTTTCTGGCAGAACAGCCTGGGCGGTGCAGATATCGCCAACCTGACGCTGAGACTGGACGGCGCGGTGGTGCCCGTGATCGGCGTCATGCCCGCCAACTTCGATTTTCCCGCCGGCGCCGACGTCTGGGTTCCCACGCTGGACGAGAATCCCTATCGCACGGCCCACAACTGGTCCATGATCGGCCGGCTGGCGCCCGGAGCCACGATCGCGCAGGTGCAAGCCGAACTCGACCCGTTCTTCCAACGCCTGAAGGCCAGCCTGGGCAAGGATGTGGACGCCGAGGGAATTGCCGTGGTCAACCTGCACGACGACCTCGCGCAACGGTCACGATCGCTGCTCGTGATACTGATGGGCGCGGTGGGCCTGGTCCTTCTCGTCGCCTGCGTCAACCTGGCGAGCGCCAACCTCGCCCGGGGAGAGGCCCGGCGTCAGGAACTTGCCATGCGTTCGGCACTGGGGGCCGGTCGAGGTCGGCTGGTGCGGCTGGTCTTCACCGAGCAACTCGTGGTAGCGATGCTGGGCGGAGCGGTGGGTGTCGTGTTCGCCTTCCTTCTCACAAGGGCCCTGCTCGTCGTTGGGGGCACGACCGTGCCTTCCTACGCCGAGGTGGGTGTGAATGGTCGGGTGCTCCTCTTCAGCGTCGCCGCGACCGCTGTTGCCGCGCTCCTGATCGGATTGGCACCCGCATGGCAGGCCGGGGGCGACCTGCGCGGAGCGATTGCGGGCGGTGGCGACCGTCCGACAGCCCGCGGTGGAGGCAGCCGTCGGCTGCGTGGCATCCTGGTGGGAACGGAGGTGGCGCTGGCGCTGGCGCTGCTCGTCGGCGCGGGTCTGCTCGTGAAGAGCATGCAGACACTGCTCGCCCAGGATATCGGGTTCCGATCCGAGGGTGTGCTGACGGCGACCGTTTCACTACCACCGAGCGAGTACCGGGACTCGGTGCAGATCATGTCGTACGTGGATCGCACGCTTGCCACGTTGCGCTCGCTTCCCGGAGTGACCGCGGCCGGAGTGATCAGTCCGATCCCGATGGGAGGCGGCGGCGGCAACACCGCCTTCGCCGCTGACGGCGGCGAGGATTTCATGGGCTATGCCGACTACAGGGTGGTGGATAGCGCGGTCTTCCGGGTGCTCGGCATCCCCCTCCGGGAGGGGCGCAACTTCGGGCCAGCGGACAACGCTGGCGCACCACACGTGGCACTCGTCAACGAGGCGTTCGTGAAGAAGTTCTGGCCCGACGGCAAGGTGATCGGGCATCGTATCCGCCCGCCTGGCATGGACAGCCATGGGAAGGACTGGCTGACGATAGTTGGTGTCGTGGGAGACGTGCGTCAGAGCCGGCTGGATGCCCCGCCCGCGCCCGCCATGTATGTGAACGCCACACAGCGGCCGGAGAACCTGCTCGGGGACGCGACCTTCGTGGTCAGTTCCGGGTTGTCGCTGGCGGCCATCACGGCAAACGTGCGGGATGTCTTCCGGGAGATGGACCCGAACGTGCCGGCGCGACTGCAACCACTGGACGAGATGGTGCGCGGTTCCCTCGCCGACCGTCGCTTCTCCACCCTGGTGCTGGGCACGTTCGCCGCGCTGGCGCTCTTCCTTGCCGCGGTGGGCATCTACGGCGTGCTGGCCTATTCGGTGGCCCGGCGCCAGAAGGAGATCGGGCTACGCATGGCGCTCGGGGCGCATCAGGCGCGCGTGCGCGGGATGGTGCTGGCCGACGCGATGCGCTGGGTGCTGCCGGGAATCGTGGTCGGGCTCGTTGCCGCCGTGGCCCTCACAAGGCTGCTGCGGAGCATGCTCTACGAAGTGAGCGCCACCGACCCGATCGTCTTCATTGCCGTGGCACTGCTGCTTCTGTTCGTGGCAGCGTTGGCGGCGTGGATTCCGGCGCGGCGTGCGACGCGCGTGAGCCCGATGTTGGCGTTGCGCGGGGATTGACAGCCGGTACATGAACGGAGGCAGAGAGCTGGGCGAGCGCCCTGTTGCTGTCGATCACGGTTCATTCACGTCGAGTGTCAGGAGGCCAGGCTGCGATCGCATCCTCTCGTTCCCGGTATTCACGCCGACCTCCTGCGAATCCGACGACCCGGGCGCCTCAGTGGCCGGATCCCGCGCCGAGCGCGGCGTCCACCGTGGCCTGTGCCTGTTCGATGATCTGGGCAAGCGCGGCCTCGCCGCGAAAGCTCTCCGCATAGATGCGATAGATGTCCTCCGTGCCGGAAGGTCGGGCGGCGAACCAGCCGGATTCGGTGGATACCTTCACACCGCCTATGGGCGCGTCGTTGCCCGGAGCGGAGCTGATGACATCGGTCACCTTCTCGCCGGCCAGCTCGGTGCACCGAACCTGCTCCGGACTGAGCGACCCCAGGCGCCGCCTCTGCTCGGCGTTTGCCGGTGCGTTCACGCGTCGGTAGACGGGCGCACCGACCTCACGCGTCAGGTCGGCGTACAACTCTCCCGGATCGCGGCCGGAAACCACCGTCATCTCGGCGGCCAGCAGCGACGGGATGATCCCGTCCTTGTCGGTGCTCCAGACTGTTCCGTCGCGACGGAGGAACGATGCTCCGGCACTCTCCTCGCCACAGAAGCCCAGTGTGGCATTGGCGAGGCCGTCCACGAACCACTTGAAACCGACCGGCACCTCGTACAGCCGCCGGTCCAGTTGCCTGGCGACACGGTCGATGATGCTGCTGCTCACGACCGTCTTCCCTATCCCGGCATCGTTCGACCAGCCAGGTCGGTGCCTGAAGAGGTGCTGGATGGCCACCGCCAGGTAGTGATTGGGCGGCAGCAGTCCGGAACTCGCGGCCACGATACCGTGTCGATCATGGTCCGGGTCGCAGGCGACGGCGATGTCGAAGTCATCCTTGAGGGCGATGAGTCGCTGCATGGCGTAGCTGGATGACGGGTCCATCCTGATCCTGCCGTCGCCATCCACGGTCAGGAATCGGAATGTCTGGTCCACCACGTCGCTGACGACGGTGAGATCCAGGCGGTAGTGCTCGGCGATCGGTCCCCAGTAGTGGACGCCGGCTCCGCCAAGAGGGTCAACCCCGAGCCGGATACCACCGTCGCGAATAGTGTCCATGTCCACGACATTGCCCAGGTCCCGCACGTACGCGTTCAGGTAGTCGTGGCGGTGGGTGGTGGAAGCGCGCAGCGCCCGCGCGTGCGGGATCCGCTTCACACCAGCCAGCCCCGCCTCCAGGAGCCTGTTGGCTTCCGACTCGACCCATCTGGTGACAGCGGTGTCGGCTGGGCCACCGTCGGTCGCGTTGTACTTGAACCCACCATCCTCCGGCGGGTTGTGCGATGGCGTGATCACGATCCCGTCCGCCAGTCCGCTCGTGCGGCCGCGGTTGTGGCAGAGAATGGCGTGCGATATCGCCGGCGTCGGCGTGTACTCGTCGTGCTCGGCGAGCATGATGTCCACACCGTGCGCTGCCAGGACCTCGACCGCGGTGGCGCACGCCGGCAGGGAGAGCGCATGTGTGTCTATGCCGAGGAAGAGAGGTCCGTCAATGCCCTCCTTATGACGATATCGGCAGATGGCCTCGCTGATGGCTATCACGTGCGCCTCGTTGAACGTCCGATCGAACGAGGATCCGCGGTGTCCCGATGTCCCGAACACCACACGCTCCGCGCGCACGGCTGGATCGGGTGCGTCGGTGTAGTAGGCGGTGACGAGCCTGGATACGTCGAGCCAGAGTTCCGGTGGTGGCAGCTTCCCGGCAAGAGGGCTTACGGTCAATTGAGGCTCCCGTGGGCTTTCGGTTGTCATGGCGGACGGCGAGACGCTCGCCCGATGCGCAGGCACTCGGATGGATGCCGTGAAGGTGCAAGGTCGGCGCCGGCCGGCCCGCCGCGTCAGTGAAATCGCCTTTCCGGTCACGTCTGTGGGTTCTCTAAACAATGTCGCCGTTTCTCTCTAAATTTTGTCGCCTCCGGCCGGGTTTAGGCGGCGTCCTGGTCGGGCGGATTCATCTCCTCCAGTCGGTGATGGCGGGTACGGTAAGAGCGACCGCGGAGCACGTAG